>Ga0164243_10002309_pt1 | contig 31735 bp, 34 predicted proteins | sample OricompcompostOP_FD_108781 | JGI IMG/M metagenome (GOLD analysis project Ga0164243, IMG submission 108781) | Organic Plus compost microbial communities from Emeryville, California, USA - Original compost - Organic plus compost (OP) | ecosystem: Engineered > Solid waste > Mixed feedstock >... | reverse complement strand
GACCTGGCGCAGCTTCGCGACGATCTCTTCGGGTTTGTGCTTCTTCTGGGGCATTCCAACGTCCTCCTACGGCTCAATAGCCTACTTCAGGGAGGACCACTTTTCAGGGGGCAGACCAGACTGAAACCGCCCGGCGAGACTATGTCAGACGTGGCTTGCGCTATGCAAGCGATTGTACCGACGATGAGTGGGCAGTTGTTGCGCCGCTTTTGCAGCCGATGGGCAAAGTCGGCCGTCCGCGCGAGCATGATCCCCGCACATTGTGGAACGCAATCCAATACATCGCGACAACCGGCTGCCAATGGGCGCAATTACCGAAGGAATTCCCGCCGTTTACGACGGTGCAGTACCATTTCTACCGGACGCGCGACAACGGCTTGCTTGATCTTATCAATGAAATGCTGGTTGCGGTGACACGGCTGGCGGAAGGCCGCAAGGCGGAGCCGACAGCCGCTATTATCGATAGCCAGTCGGTCAAAACGACGGAATCTGGCGGTCCACGAGGCTATGATGCCGGCAAAAAGATCAAAGGGCGCAAGCGCCATATCGTGACCGATATGACGGGCAATATGCTGGAAGGCATCGTGTATGGTGCCGACGTTCAGGACCGGGACGGTGCACCTGATCTGATCAATCGCACCTGTGACAACTATCCCACCGTGGCGAAACTCTTTGCCGATGGCGGATATGCTGGCGAAAAGCTGACAACTGCTGTGGCACATCTCAAAGCGCTGGCAATTGAAATCGTCAAGCGATCCGATCCGGCCAAAGGTTTTGTAGTTTTGCCCAAACGGTGGATCGTCGAGCGAACCTTCGCCTGGCTCGACCGCTGCCGCCGTCTGGCAAAAGATTGGGAGGCTTCAATTGCATCCGCAGAGGCATGGATGTTCATCTCGTCAATCAGGCGAATGACACGGCGTATCGCAAGGCTCGAATTTTGAGTCGGGCACTAATAATAATGTGCTCCCGGCCGACCGGCGATAGCGGGGGCTTGCTTGGGCCGGCCGGGAGAGCCTGATCCCCATTCGAGGGAAAAGGGATCACGCATTATTGTTACTTCTCACATAGCTCGCCAACAAACATGAAATTGCGCCATGAAGAAATAACGCAAACATTCGCACGATGAAGTAAAAAGTACACTGAACAGGCGTTTAACCAAAACTACCGAGTAATTGTTTCGATCTATTTCGGCTGTCTTTCTGGGCCCGACAGAAAATTCGCAGCGTAGATGCACCTACAATCGTTAACTGTCGCCCAGTGAAATGGCGGCCTTGGCAGGCAAAGTCATCTGAAACTAAATTCAATTTGAAATCATCGCAGCCTGGCTTGCGTCCCGGCATCGTAATACACTGTTTTCGCAGAGAATATTATATTCAGAATGAAACCTGTTACTGGCGCACAAACGCTCCCATACGAAACTGAAATGTCTGGAACAGCGATGACTTGGACACGTCGTGAAAGCAGCCCTTTGGGTCATCGACATTTCATATCAAATTGCCGCCGCTGACGGAGGGGAGCGAGCGTGCTGCTGTCATACGAATTCTTTAACTCACGACGTTGAGCTGATATCAACGGGCGCCGTTTGTTCACTTTATCATTTACCATATTTGAGTTTTCGCGCAGTTGGTTCATGGACTGGGTCCCGTTTGTCCGCAAAATTTCCCATCGCCATCTATATTCAGATGCGCTTGTAAGAATTGCAGGACCATTAAACAAATTGACAAACTATACTTGATTTTGAATCCAGAGCGTGTACTGCGTACATATGATCATAATCGTTACAGGTAAATTATGGGTGGCAGACGCTAATGCTATCCGATATAGACAAAAAAACGTCATGCAAATAATCGGCAGTGTATCATTATGATACAGAAAACACTTCGAATTGTTTTAAATATCATGTAGAAATACATTATATAAAATAAGATTATCAAATGAAGTTCGCGTGTTAAAACAGAATCCGACGAAAAAAGGCAAAATAATGTCTTGTCAAATTCCTGTTTACATATTTGTATATTAGATGAAGCAATCATCCTGGTCGTTCCTCTCCAATATCAAAGTGGAAATTCGATCGAATTGGCACCTATTGCGATTATATTGTGCGTTGATGAATGGTTTCAGGTGGCAGGTAAATGGAAACAGTTTTACTGCAGTTGATCGGTGGAGTTTGCGGCGCGTCAACATCAGGGAAGATTTTTCACACTTCCGATATGGGGCTAATCGGCAATGCAATTACAGGGGCTCTTGGTGGGATCGCTGGAGGGCAGTTAATTAGCGCCTTACTTGGTAGTACAGCGGCTCCCTCAGGGGTGGATGTAGCCGCAATCCTTGGACCGTTGATTGATGGCGCTCTTACAGGCGGACTGGCACAGATTTCCCTTGGCGCGATCTTATGCAGGCTTCTCTTGAAGCTGAACCAGGCAGAAGGATCTTCTCATGGGCATTCTTGATGCAATCTGGAAGTCGATCTTTGGCACTGCGTAAGAAAAAAGCGAACAGCAGCCGGCGGCGGAACAGGTAAGCCCAGTGGCTACAGATCAGCAATTGAGCAAAGAGCATATCGAAACGCTCCTTGATGAGTTCGTTACGACAAAGGGTCAGAATCTCAAATGGCGCACGTCCGTCATCGACCTGATGAAAGTCTTGAACCTTGATAGCAGTCTGGTCGCCAGAAAGAAACTCGCCAAGAAAATTGGTTTTGCTGGTGATGACAACAATTCAACTGCGATGAACCGCTGGCTTCATAAAGAGCTTTTGCAGGCCTTATCGAAAAACGGTGGGGACCTACCACAATCCTATCGGACTAAATGATTGCATTCCAGGAGGAGAAACAAATGGGTAAGCGTGGACATCGTGGTAACTTCAGACTGGCTATAGCGTGCAAGACTCTGAAAAAATCTGAGCTTGAACTGGCGCATGCCCTTGGCTTATCACGCGCAGCTCTGAAATCGATCGACCGTAGCGATGCCCCACTTTATCTCAAGTTGGCATTGACAGCGATGATGGCACAACTTGAGCCGGATCCATTGTTCGGGCCACGCAGTGACACGCTTAAACAAAGAACCGAACCACCGCAAATGATGCTTGTGGGATAATTGGCAAGCATCAGGGACAGGCGTCATGATCAAGCCGATCGTATTTCTCTTGCTTATACTCATTGTGTCGCTCCCGACACCGGTCGTCGCGGCATCCTGCGGGTCAGGGACGTCAGCCAACAATGCTGCCGTCAAAATGCTACAGCGGCAATTATCCGCGCTGCGCGCTATTGCGCGCGGACGAGGCTGCAAAGATGGCGACATAGGCGGCGGGCTGTTTAACGCATGTCGTGACGTGGCACTCAAAATCAGCGAAGTCCAACAGCAACTCAGTGCAAGTGCTGCTTCAGATCGGAGCTGTCGCGGTGAGCGCACCACCAATGTTTCGCGAGCAAAGCCGTCAAAAATCACCCCGGTATCCGCCCCTGCATCACCAGCAACGACACGGCAACAGGACGATACGCCCAAGAAGGTACGCGGACCCAGGAATGCGCTGCAATTCTGTGTTCGCCTGTCTGATGGATATTATTTCCCGACACCGAACTCCCAATTCAGGCAAAAAGGTGGGACAGACGCAGCACTTGTTCAGTGCCGTGTGATCTGTGAAACGCAAGCCATGGCCGTTTACGTCTTGGATCAGAATGATGAAACCGCCGATATGGTTTCGGTCGAAACGGGCCGGTCATATGCAGATTTGCCGACAGCGTATAATTACCACGGCGAGGGAGACTTCAGACGATGCGACTGGAACGGTTATGTCGCAAAAGTCAGCGGGTTCATGGCGGCAAAGAAGCAATCGAGAAGCCTCGCGAACGTTGAAATTCCATTGCCGGAGGCCAAGCCTGCTGAAGACGATACGGCCGTCTCACAGATTGCTCCTTCTGCCTATCGTCCTATGCCATCCAGAGAGGTGCGTATCATCGGCCCTGCCTTCATACCCGATGTCGAGAATAAAGCGTTCGGACTTCTGACTGAACAAGCAAACTAGGGCATGCCTCGTGAATATAAAGATATCGTTTCGGACATGGGGACGGCGATGAAAACAAGAGTTCGCGACGCAATATCATCGGCTTCAGTGCGATGCCACTGTGTTCGTTTTTGAAACAGATCAGAAAAAAGGACAGTATCCCATATGCCACAATGGCTATTAGTGGTGTCATCCAACTGAAAACATTATTCATTCGGTCTTGCCTTCATCCGAAGCTTACTTCTTAATTGGCTCGACTGCTTATCTGCATGAACTGAGGGGTTTCGATGCAACGTCGCTTTCATATATCTTCGGCCGTTCTTTTTTTCTCCAGCACGGCGCTGTTTTCGCTTGGGGCTGCAATCTTGCAGCCCGATACCGCGATGGCGGCCTGTTCCTTTTCCCCGACGATTGGCGACGACACATTCATCTGCGACAGCGGCATTTCCGCGGGCGGACTGACGGATACAAATGGCAACAATACGTTGCTGCTGCCTTCCGGCGGAAGTGGGACAGTCAATGGCAACGTAACATTCGGCGCGGGTACTGATCGGATTGAGGTTCATTCCGGCACGATATCCGGCAACGTCGTACAAGGCGATGGTGCGGATGCCTTCGTCATTACTGGCGGCAATGTGACTGGAAATATCCAGCAGGGCAGCGGTATTGACGATTTCCGCATGACCGGGGGCGAGATTGGCTCGCTCAATCAGGGTGATGCGCTGGATACGTTCTTCATGTCTGGCGGCAGAATTGTCGACGCTTTTGATGACGGTGATTATGCCGTGATGACGGGTGGCCGCATCGGTCGCGTCAACATGAAACTCGACAACAATTATTTCAATATGTCCGGCGGCACCATCGATCGCAATCTGGTGGCGGGGTTTGGCAATGATACGATCATTATTTCCGATGGCATGATCGGCGGCAATATCAGCGTCAGCGGTGGGACGGACAGTGTCACGATCACTGGCGGGACGGTGGCCGGTGACGTTCTTATGAGCTTCGGCAATGACCAGTTCACTTGGAATGGCGGCGGCATTGTCTATGGCAATATCGATATGGGCGCTGACAGTGATACGGCCGTGCTTGCCAATCTGACAGATGCCAATTTTGGCGCAACCAAGCGCCTGACTGGCGGCGACGGCGTCGATGCACTGACATTCGATAACGTCAAGAGCGGCAAGGTTGGTCGGTTTGACAGTTGGGAGACGATCAATCTCACCAACGACACCCGTCTGACGTTCGACACGACCCTCACCTTGGGCGATACCGGAACAGGCACCGGGACGCTGAATATCGATGCTGCCAGCACGATCTATGGTGGTTCTGCACAAAGCGGCATCAATGCGTTTTCGCCCAGTCAGCTTGCTTCGGTTTTCAATGCCGGACGCATCGATCTGACCAATGGTGGCTCAAGCACAAACGATACCTTCACCATCAAGGGCAACTATACCGGTCAGAACGGCCTTCTGTTCGTTGATACTGTGCTGGGTGCCGATGCATCGCCATCAGACAAACTGGTCATTGATACGGGTAACGCATCCGGGTCGACCGGTATCGTGGTCAACAATGTTGGCGGCGCTGGCGCATCTACCGTCTCTGATGGCATCATGGTTGTCGAGGCGCTCAACGGAGCAACGACAACTGGCGGTGCGTTTTCGCTTAACGGACGCGTAGCAGCCGGTGCTTACGAATATTTCCTGTTTAAGGGTGGCGTTTCTGCCAATACCAATGAAAACTGGTATCTTCGCTCGACACTGGCAAGCGGCAGCCAGCCTGCTCCGGTCACAGAGGAAGAACCAGTAGCAGAAGAGCCGGAAGCGGCGGCACCGCCACCCGCTCTCGAGCAGCCGCCGGCGGAACTGCCCGTAGATCCAAATGACCCGGATCCTGAAGATACCTCCGCACCCGTGACTGAAGATGCACAGGCACCGGAAGCGCCGCCAACACCACCATCCGCAGAAGCCCCGAACCCGCCTGATAACTCCACCGGCCCCTCGGGTCAGCCTCCTTTGCCTGTTGGTGACGTTGCGCCACCTTCACCAGGGGCGACTCGTGTGCAGGGCGATGTTGTCACACTCTATCGCGAGGAAGTTCCGGTTTATTCGGCAGTCCCTCCGGTTGCACACCATCTTGCGCTTTCGACCCTTGGCACTTTTCATGAACGTCGCGGGGAACAGGATCTTCTGAAAAGCGGAGGCTATCTGCCCGCGAGTTGGGCACGTGTGTTCGGACAGGATGTCGACATGCGCTGGAAGGGCACTGTTGCGCCTGGGCTCGATGGACAACTCTATGGCATTCAGGCCGGACAGGATCTGTTTGGCCGCGAAACAGACAGTGGCCATTTTGACCGCTTCGGTCTGTTCTTCGGTTATGCCCGCGCCACTGGCGACATTACCGGACAGGCACTGGGCTGGAATAACCTCGCGGTCGGCGATCTCGAAATCACAGGGACCAGCTTTGGCGGTTACTGGACACATATCGGTCCGCAAGGATGGTATCTTGATGCCGTATTGATGGGCACATGGTTTGGTGGCAGTGCCACGTCGAACGAAAATCAGGGGATTGATGTTGATGGCCATGGTGTGACTGCATCGCTTGAAGGTGGTTATCCGATTGCTCTCAGCGACAGCTGGACGTTGGAACCACAGGCCCAGCTTATCTGGCAGAGCCTGTCACTTGATGATCAAGCCGATCGATATTCATCCGTGTCGTTCGACTCGGATAATGCATGGACCGGGCGTATTGGTATGCGGTTGCAAGGCACCGAAGAAACGTCCATGGGCAAGCTGCGTCCATATCTGAAGGCCAATCTCTGGCAGAATTTCTCGTCCGACCAGACCGTGTATTTCGGCACCGATCCAATCGTGACCGACCTCAAAGGAACATCTCTGGAAATCGGTGGAGGCCTCACGCTCGATCTCACGGAGAAAGCCAGCCTTTTTGCTACGGCAGACTATACGACCAATCTCGGTGGTGAGAAGACCCGCATCTGGGAAGGCAATATAGGACTGAATGTGAAATGGTGATCTTGTGTGGCGGCTTTCACGGCCGCCATTTTCTAATGGTCCGCTGAAAACTCTCAGCGTTTCGTGCGTTGAATTGTAGAGGCCAACAATGCTTATCAGCGTTTCAGTAATGCGTTAAAAGATATCAGGCAACTTGACACTTTAGATCATCCGTAGATCTGAGCCAAAGCGGAATGACCGCAGGCTGCAGATCTCCTGACCATCAGCAAATCGAATATGCTGTCCTTCTAGGCGGCGTGGACGAATTTGAGCCAGTATCTTGCGGTAGCAATATGAACCATGCTGATGAAGCTCTCGGCGAGTTGGTCGTATCGAGTAGCAATGGCGCGGTTGATTTTCAGTCTGCCAAACATCCGTTCGATTAGGTTGCGCTGTTTATACAGCGTGCGATCATATTCAATCTTCACGCGGCGGTTTGCTCTGCCAGGAATGACGGGCTTGATATTGCGGCTGGCAAGATCATCACGAATGGCATCCGCATCATATCCCTTGTCAGCAAGAAGCGCCTGTGGCGCTTGCTCGGGTAAGCTGATCAGAGTGTCGTAAGCCTTGCAATCTGCGGCTTCGCCAACCGTCAGATGGAAGGCAAGCGGTCTTCCTCTGGCATCAGCCAGACAGTGAAGTTTACTGGTGAACCCGCCCCGCGAGCGGCCAAGAGCGCGTCGATGAATCCCCCCTTTCCGCCCGCTGCCGAAATATGGGCCCGAACTGTGGGGTTTTGTTGCAAACTTTTCGTCAATGGATGAGCTGATAGTATCCTGACTTTTAATCAGCCGAGTATTTTAGATGTTCAAAGGCCGCCATTTCGACAAGTCTGTCATCCTTCTGTGTGTTCGATGGTACCTGACTTACAATCTGAGCTTACGCAATCTGAAAGAAATGATGGCCGAGCGCGGCATAACGATGGACCATACCACAGTGCACCGCTGGGTTCTGCATTTCAGCCCTTTGTTGCTTCAGCGTTTCAATTGGAAGAAGCGTCCAGTCACACGCAAATGGAATCTGGATGAGACGTATGTAAAGGTCAAAGGTGAGTGGCTTTATCTGTACCGTGCCATCGACAGCAACGGCAATACCGTAGAATTTCTGTTCAGCAGAGACCGCGACCTGAAAGCTGCCAAACGCTTTATGCGCAAAGCACTGGCTCTACATGGCAGGCCAGAGAAGATAACTATCGACGGCAGTCAGGCCAATCGGACGGCCATTATGCAATGCGATGCTGAAAACCGGTTGCGACAGGGTAGACAGCCCATCACCATCCGCTCCAGTAAATACATGAACAACGCCATCGAGCAAGATCATCGCCGGGTCAAACGACGGATACGATGCATGCTCGGCTTCAAGTCCGAAGCCGCCGCCAGCATCACTCTGGCTGGTATTGAGCTCGTTCACATGATGCGAAAGCTGCAAGGTAATTTCGGGTCAACCGCACCGCTTTCACTCAAACAACAATTCACAGTACTTGCAGCATAATTGCGTCCAGCGGTCAGCCACGCGTTGCCCCACCCACATTTTTGCAACAGATCCTTACAAATTCGTGTCGCCCATGAGCGGCTTGAACGTTCCATGAAAGACGCGGAAAATTGCAAAGGATTGTCTGCCTTCAACGACCTTTTGGATCACTATGGCGATATTCTTCCCGGCAATCCGGACGATCTGTTCGACTGGCTGCGAGAGCAGCCACAGGACATGCTTCTTTCGCTGCTAGCCTTTGCTGCTGCGCATTCCGTCAATGCGGTCGAGCCTAAATTCTGCCAGCGCAAAGGCGATGTTGCGCAAGCCGATCAACTGGCCCGGGCGCTTGATGTCGATATGACGGATTGGTTCGAGCCGACCGCAGACAACTATTTCAATCACGTCAACAGGACGACGATTGAACTGGCAGTGGCGGAAGCCAAGGGCAAGGAGGCGGAATTGTCAGTCCGTGCCGTCAAGAAGAAAGGCGAAGCGGTCTTGATCGCAGAGCGCCTTGTTTCCGGTAGCGGATGGCTCCCTGGCCCCGTTCGGATCGCGGAGGAAGCCGCAACCGAAACCGGATGCGCCGGCGATGAAGCGGAGTTTTCCCAAGCGGCTGAATAAGCCGCAGGCCGGTCGTGCGTTTCTCCCGCACGACCGGCTTTCCCGTTGCAAATGTAGAGAAATGTATCTACATTATAGTGAAGATTTATCTACATGGAGTGCCTGCCATGGCAATCAATGTTACAAACGAAACCGCCGACCAGTTGACGCGCAAATTCGCAAAGATCGCAAAGGTAAGCATTTCTGATGCGATCGTCATCGCCATGCGCGAAGCGATCGAGCGTCGTCTGAACGTCGAAACTCCGGCCCAGACAGCGGCGCGTCTGCGGGAAAAATATCATGTTGCAGGCAAGGAAGCAGCAAAAAAGCCTCTACCAAAGGAAGCCTATGACGAAATGTGGGAATCGTGAGCGGCATGTTTATTGACGCTTGCGCCGTCGTCGCTGTTTTGTCCGACGAACCCGAAGCCGAACGCGTTTCCACTGCGATCATGAATGCCAAGAAGCGCTTTACATCACCGCTTGCGGTTCTGGAAACTGCCCTCGCCCTATCCCGGCCAGACAAGTTCGATCTTCCAATCGATCAGGTTGAGCTAATTATCATGGAGTTTCTGGACGCCCGCGCGATTGAGCTTCGCGACCTGCCGCCAGCAAGACGAACCACAACGCTTTCACTCCACGCGGCCAATACATACCGGAAAGGCCGCCGTGGTCTGAATTTGGCAGACTGTATCCACTACGCGTGCGCGAAATATTATCGTGTGCCGATCCTGGCGACGGATAACGAGTTTCGCGAAACCGACCTCGAAACCATTCCGTAGCTAGGAGCGTTCGCGAAGACCAACTGCCCACACTATTCGCGGAAAATTCCGAAAGCTGATCTCTGAAATCAGCGTCCGAACGAAGGGAGCCCCTTCGTCCCCTCTCCCGTACCGAAAAACCGTTTCGAGAAGTCGAACCGGCTTTCCTCAATTCTGGATAGCCAAAAAAGTGAAGCGGACACGCCTTTGCGATCCCGTTTTGCAACAACCGACCGGCGTACTGCTAGATTAAATGGTGCGGTTACGTAAAAGTAGAGCCCCTTGTTGCACGTTGTTTGCGCTATTGACCCGAATATGTTGGTGCTGCGCAATCATATCGGCCGCTTAGCGGGTAGGAGATTCATATTCCACCATACCAGTCATACCCATAGTCCTCCCAGTATCCACCCTTCCCGCCTTGAATACTTTCAAAGCTTGAAACGAGCTCGATCGACTTGATATATTTGCTCATCTTGTATCCGAGTTGTCTCTCTACGCGCAGACGAAGCGGAGCTCCGTTTTCTACCGGCAGGACACGATCATTGAGACCATATGCCAAAATAGCCTGCGGATGACGGGCGTCGACGAGATCTATGCTGCCGTAAAATGACGCTGCTCCTTTCGCGCCGTCTACCCTATCGAAGCAGTGGAAGACGACAAAGCGCGCGGATGGCGTGGGGCGTGTCACATCGAGAAGCTGGCTCAAGGGGACGCCTGTCCATTTGGCAATTGTACTCCAGCCTTCCACGCAGTCGTGGCGGGTGATCTGGGTGCGCCCTGGCATGTTGCGCAGTTGCTCCAGCGAAAAACTTGCCGGTTTTTCCACGAGACCTGTTACCTGCAAAACATAGTCTGAGAAATCGGCTGCGCGAAGTGCTTCATATTCTTCCGTCGCAGGATTAGTTTCACCATTCGGTTTTTGACCCTGACGCAGCTCGCTTTCCCCATATTCCCTTGCAAGTGCATTATGTCCCTGCAGTTGCCGTTGAATGAGGTAGGTCAGATCGTTCGCCTTTTCGAGGACTTGCCGTGTAGCGCTTTCGTTGTTGCCGACAAAATCGAAAGCATCACAACCGCTCAACATAATGGAAGAGGCTGCGGCTCCGGAAAAAGTTAAGAACTTTCGTCTGGAAAGATTCAGCTTGCTCATGGGTGCCTGTCCTCGTCTTTTTTCGGAAGATCGGCGCGATACCAACCAGAAATCATCGATCGCATTTCGTTGAACGGACCTGCCGCAAGCACCATCACGATATGAATGACGACGAATGCGCAAAGCAGGAAAACGGCTACAAAATGAAGAGTGCGGGCTGTCTGGCGTCCGCCGAGCCATTCCGTCAGCGCCAGTACGGCATCCATGCCGGGAGACATGGCCAGCCCCGTAATTATAACCATCGGGAAAAGCCCGAAAAACACCATGCAATAGGTCAGTTTCTGCATAGGATTGTATGTTTTCCCATGCTGGAAGCGAAACTTGAGATGGTTGAGAAAATCACGGGGTAGGCTTTGTATATCGAATGCAGATGGCAACAGATCGTCCTTCAAATGCCCGTTCAGAATGCTGCCGACCAGCCATAGCATGAGCGTGCCCACCAGAACCCAGGCGAAGAAGAAGTGAACCACACGTCCGGTTGCCAGATCGCGATAGGATGGAATGGTCAACGCTGGGGGAAATGCCTGATAGTCGGGAGCGCTTGTGGCTCCCGATACGCCGAGAAAACCGGTTGTCTGGAAGCTTTTACCCAAGATATCGACACGACCTTCAGGGCCGCTTTCGCCATCGACGGCATAAATTGCCAGAATGGCATTATCATAGTCGAAACCGGATTCGTTGCCGAGATAGAGCGTAGGGTGCGCATTGAATATCTGCAGCCCGGACAGCAGCAGAAAGAAGAGGCTTGCAGCCCAAATCCAGTGTGTGAGGCGCGTCAGCAGACGCTGGCGATAGACGAGCTGTTTCATGATGTTGCGCTCCGGTAATTTGCCCGCCAATCGTGAGGGAAGACTGGCGGGCCAGAACAATTACTGTGGCTTCTTCATGGAGTCGGACTGCATCGCGTCCTGTTTCATGGCATCGCTCTTCATCGCTTTGTCGTCATGTTTCTTCATTTTCTTTTTTGTATCGCTATGCGTGGCGTCGCCTTTCATGGCGTCATGCTTGCCCATGGAATCCTTCTTCATAGTGTCAGACTTCATGGTGTCGGTTTTCATCGCGTCTTGCGCGAAAGAAACCGGCGTGAAAGATATAGCGGCAAGCAGGGCGAGCGCCGGAAGGACGATGATGTTCTGTTTGATGGTCATGACGATACTCCTGTTCATCTGGGCGCCAGCGGCGCGTAACGGGAGGAGTTTCGACAGGCAGAGGCAAATGGTTACACCGATCACGGCGATGTGATCACCTCATTGGAAGATGTAACCTTTTCCGCTTCTTTCACGAATATGCCGGTGATTGGGAGTTGTAACCTGACCTATTCGAACGAAGAGAGGTTGAAAAAACTGATGATATTGGCGCTCGACGGAGACAAGGCAGCCTATCGGACCTTGCTTGAGGATCTGTCGCGCCGACTGAAACCTTATTTTCTGCGGCGTCTTTTCGGCGATAAATCGCAAGCGGAGGACCTTATTCAGGAGACTTTGCTGGCGATCCATACCCGACGCATAACCTATGATCGAGGCATGGCGTTTCTACCCTGGGTGAATGGAATTGCACATCACAAGCTTGTCGATCATCTACGCCGTCACGGGCGTGAGACTGCTACACCTCTGGAAGAGGATGTTCCTGTGTCCGATGATGCTGAAGCCGCCGATGCGCGCATGGATGTGGACCGGATGTTGAGCGGTGTTTCCGAACGCACGGCAGGTTTGATCCGCAAAGTAAAAATCGAGGGACAATCCATAGATGAAGCCGCACGTGACACCGGCTTGAGCCAGAGCGCGGTCAAAGTCGCCATCCACCGCGGTCTTGCAACAATAGCGCAAAGATTTGGAGGCAAAGGGCATGACCGATGATCTGATCGACAAGCTGACAGCAGATGTCAAACCGGTTGGCCCTCACGCAATGCGCCAGCTTTTCTTGCGCTATGCGACGGGAGGCATTGTATGCGGGCTTGCGATTATGCTGGTTTTCCTTGGCGTGCGTCACGATTTGTTGTTGGCGATGACGACGGCAGCCTATTGGATGAAATTCGGCTACGCAGTCCTGCTTTTATTGATACTGATCCCCGCATTATTCACCTTGTCGCGGCCCGTTCGCACGGGATTGCACTGGTTGCCGCTGGCCATACTTCTGGCTTGCCTTGCAGGCGCTGCCTCAATCCAGCTGCTGAACGCCGAGCCCGGACAAGCAGAGGTGTTGATATGGGGGCGGACGGCGTTGGTCTGTCCATGGTTGATTGTTCTCATAGCTCTTCCCATGCTCGGGTTTCTGCTTACTGCCATGCGGCGGCTTGCTCCGGCCGATCCTGCTCTGACCGGTCTTGTCGCCGGTATCGTTGCTGGCGCAGTAGGAGTTCTCATCTATTCACTACACTGTCCGGAATCCGGAATGCCGTTTATTGCAATCTGGTATACGTTCGGGATAGCAATCACGGGTTTGCTAGGCATGATCGGCGGGCGCGTCCTGCTGCATTGGTAAGAGAGTTGAATTTGTCAGCAACTATAAAATGTCTCTGTAAAAGTCGGAGCTAATCTGATTGCCAGTCAGGATCCGCCCGTCTCCCTGGCCCGACTGTTCAATGCCGACAAATAATATCGATGTCGTTATCATTAAGGCAGCAAAGCTCGCAATCAGCATTCGGCCTTTCTCATGAAATGCTGCATCATATTTGATTAGCGTAATACTGATGCCACGCCCGGTTCTGAGCCGTTCATCGGAACCATTTGGACGGGCCTTTCGTTTTTCCTGTTTCTCTGCCTTTCATGCTGATGTCTACAGAGAATGGATTGGGTCCATTTCGACCCGAGAGAGCGACAATGAGAAATCTTGAGAAAGCTCGCGCCCAAATGGTGGAGCAGCTTATCCATCACGGTATCCACGACACGCGCGTGCTGGAAGCGATGGGCACGTTGGCTCGTGAGAAATTCATCGATGAAGGCTTTATCGAGTTTGCCTATGAAGACACACCTCTACCAATCAAAAATTGCCAGACGATCTCACAACCATATATGACCGCCTTCATGATTGCATCGGCGCAGCTAGATGGGGCTGAACGCGTCCTCGAAATTGGAACAGGCTCCGGCTACGCCGCGGCGATCATGGCACAGATAGCCGGTCAGATATTCACCGTCGAACGGTATTCCTCCCTTGCCGAAGCCGCGCGACAACGCTTCGAAGACCTTCGCTGCGATAATATCCATGTGCGTACGGGCGACGGCAGCAATGGTTGGCCAGAAGAAGCTCCTTTCGATGCGATCATTGTTGCAGCAGGCGCTCCGGACATCCCCTCACCCCTCAAGGAGCAACTCTAACCAGGCGGGCGGCTCATCATACCGGTCGGCAGTATGGCGGGTGCCCAGCGCCTTCTGTGCATCACTCGTAAATCTACGGAGGAATTCGACGAGGAAGATCTCGGCGGCGTGATGTTCGTACCGCTTGTGGGAGACAGGGCTTGGCCCGACATGAACTGATATGATTTGGGCCGCGAAGAACGGGAGAAGACCATGATCGAAAACGGATACAAACTTCACAAAAATGGCGATGGCACCTGGTCGGTGATTGACGCCTTCAAGGGCAATCCGATCACGTTCGAAGGCAAGCTGCAAATCGCATTGAAAGAAGAAGGGCAAAGCGGGTTCTCGAGCATCTCAACCGTCAGAATCTTGAACGCCACCCCGAAGACGGCAGCGGACGATTACCTTGATCCCTCAGCGCGCTTGAAACACGAAGTGATCAAATGGGGCTATCTTAAATAGTCTGGAAGCGTATCGTCGATGCTTGCGAAAGGAGAAGGAGATGCCGCTCTTCAACGAAGCGAGCCGCATTTATAAGCCAGAAGAAGTGAACTTCATGCGCAGCTGCTTTTCCAACGCCGCGATCATTCTTGAAGAAAGCGACAGGGAATATGCTGCGACTGACCTTTCGTCTGCAATCGTTATGCTTTACCAGAACGGGCTGAGGGATTTGAACTACATCGCGGAACTGGCGTCGCGACTTGCCCACAAGAGATATACGGAGCGTCACCCTGATACGCCCGTCGCAGCGAATGTGAACGTTCTGCCCGGTTCGAAGGCTCCTTCCTGAATTCCGAACCGAACTAGGGTTTGCGGGTTAGTTGCAATCAGGAATTCTGCTCAGCATCTATAAACTTGTTAAAGCGGCTATCCTCCGTTTCTTCGTAGAGAAAAGCCAGCTTTCTATCGTCAAAGATGGCGAAGAAATCATCCCAATTGATTTCCTCCAGATTCGGCACTGTCATTGGCAGGGGGACGATTATAGCCACCGATTCAGACTATTCCGTTGACCCGCCTTGGCCAGTACATCGAAAGCGAGTTTTTCTGCTCTACTGCAATGGCGAACCGTTGGCGCGGGTTCTGCAAAGATGAACCTCAATGCCGAGCTGGTGTGCCAGACTTGCCTTGGCCAGCATTGCATCGTCTGCCGCAGAAACATCACGCGAATAGACAACTTGTATATGGTTGGCCTTATGACGTGCCATCATCTGGTCACGGGTGACGCCATAGAGTACGCCGTGCATCATCGGCCATTCTCGATTGGTGAGATTCCAGCGTCTCTCGGTTTCCTTACGAGAAAGCGCCACCGCCTTTCCGCGGCCGACATCCATTTTCAGCCGCCCATCTTCCACATAGATGCGCGACCAGACCATCTCACCGGGCTTGGCGATACCACGAAGGGTGCCGCCACCTTTACCAAAAAACATCGGAGGCTGCCGCACAGAATCCGATCCTCGATAGCCACCCTCATGATGAGCAGGCGGTGCTGCACCTGAAATCTCGAATACCCAGACATATTCGTCGGTTGCGCCCCCTCGATCCACGTCACCCCAACGCAGATAGTGAAGTGTCGTCTCTACCGGTTCTCCAAGCGCACGATGCAGTCGATTGATCATCAAAGCATCCAGACCGGCGCATTCATCCACCTCATTGAAGTGAACAATGGCCTTACCATCCCGGATAATCTGCCCTTCTGTATCGCGTACGGGCGGACGCTCATCATTGTTAAGCAACCCTTCAACGAGATCGGAGGCAGGAAGCAAGTCTTTCAAGCCTTGCTGATACTGGATACCAATTGTCTCGCAACCAAACTGCTCTGCCATACGCACAGCCGCAATATAGGTCTGACACTGACCAAGCACCTGTGTTTCTGTTAGTTCTTCCGCATCATCTTTGCCCAGATGAAATGTCATTCCCGCGTTCAGCAGCCATTGATAGGCCTGACGGGCCTCCTCCTGAGACACGTTGATCGCAGCATGGTAAAGAGCCGACTGCGAGAGCCGCTCCTTGAACACCCCCAATGGAAACAACAGTTCATCGGGAATGATCGCATTATACATTGCCATGCACCCTTCATCGAAAATGCCCATGATGGATCTGTTTTCGACAAGGTCTTTGGCAATATGCGAAGCTTGCTCAACAAGATGCACCGGCACAGTCGCATGGTTAAACGGCTTCACATGGGATGTATCATGTGAAGCAATCTTACCTGTTTTCAGCCACTCTTCGAGCTTGTTCAGAAACCACTGATCGGTGAAATCTTCGCTCCAAAGTGACGCGTATTCGACTCCCGCCTTTGTCAGTGAGCCGTTGAGATTGAGAAGACCGACAAGTCCGGGATAGGTTCCCGACCAGCTGGCAACTGTCAGGATCGGACCACGATGAGCGATGAGGCCTGCAAGAATATTCTGGGAATATTGCCAGACTGCTTCCGCAACTATCAGCGGAGCATCGCGATCGATTATCGAGAAAACCTCAATGCCCTGCTTTTGCGTTGTGATGAAACCGTGGCCGGTTTTTGGATCGATAGCGTGTCCGCGAGCCGCTTTCCTGCCGAGTTTCTCGATTGCCGCGATGAGACGGCTTTCCATATTGGCCTGCTCAGACCAGCATTGAATATTCGCGCTTTCACGCAAGTCGCCATTGGCGACGAGAATGATATCCCGCATGTGGTCGTCTCCTCCAGAACCGATGCTTCAAGCAGTTCAACTGCCCATCAGACAGGCCCGGTTGAGCCTAAAGGCCAAACGCTCTGCAACTTCTCACCAGACAAGATACGTTCGCGGCATTGGATTTCACCATCACCATTGGAATCTGCATCGTCGGCTATAACGGCAACCAGTTCTTCAGGAATAACCACTACACCCGTAATATCAGCGAAAATCACATCGCCAGGACGCACACGAACACCATTGATGTTCAACTCGACTTGCGACTTGGTCGGCTCCATACGTCCAGAAACCCCAACCGGGCTAACGCCACGTGCAAAAAGCGGGTAGTCGAGCTTCTTCACTTCGGCAATATCGCGCACCGTACCATTGACGATTGTTGCAGCAGCACCGGCGGTTTTGGCGCCCGTTGACATCAGTTCTCCAGTTCCGGAACCTTCGGCACAAGAGGAATCCACCAGTAGAATTCCACCTTCGACAACATTGTCGATTGTGCGGTGGTAAACGTCCTGCGGTTGGCCGGTACGCGTGCTTTTTTCATAGAGAACAGTGTGAACAGGACCGCAGATTACCTGTCCCGGCTTCAATACGCTTTGCAAGCTCAATCCCCGTAAAAAGCCATAAAAGCCGTGCTTGTCCATCACATCCTGAATATCGCCCGAATACCAACGAGAAAGGCGTTTGATGGCATCCCAGTTGACGCGCGAATAATCATAGCAGCTCATTGTTTTGTTCTTCCGTTTTGCCCGCTTCAGGCCTGTTTCTGGATTGTCTGATCGCTTGTTCAAGATAAGCCGTACTGTTGGTGATGTGTTCGCGCATGGCTTCGCGCGCATCACTGGCCTTACCTGCTGCAATCAGCCCGTAAATATTCTCATGCTCTGCCAGCCCCGCGCTCAATTTTTTGCTCGGGACCCGGCTGGATACTTTGATGACCTCAGTGATGAGCGAATGAAGATTACCGTGCAGTGAGGTTAAAATCTCATTGCCCAAGGATTGCACCAAAGCTCTATGGAAAGCCGCATCGCCTTCGGCGAAACGGGAGAAGTCGCTATCATCGGCAGACTTACGCATGACATCGAGCGCTGCGATTACTCCACCACGCAGTTGCCCCTCGCCAGAAGCGAGACGCCCTGCGACGTCCACTTCGATCAGTCGGCGCACATCCATGGCCTGAACGAGATAAAACGAGTCACGCGCAAAAAGCGATCCGACTGACGAAACCAGTGAGTCCATGAACTGGCTGACATCATCTCGTACAACCTCGGCCCTTTCACCATGGCGACGCCGCACCAGCCCCTTGGTTTCCAGAACCTGCATGGCTTCGCGCACAGATCGAGTACTGACACCAAATGTCCTGCCAATCTCGGCTTCAGAAGGCAGGCGCTCGCCTACCTGAAGTTCGCCGGAGAGAATGCGGGCCTCAATCGCGGCAACAATATGCATATGCAACTTGCCGCGATCGAGAGGAGGGGAACCTGAACCAATCACCATTTTACCACTCCGAAGCCCCGGCTATCGCGTTATAATCACCATGAAGTTATGACATATGTCATATGTGAATTGGCGTCTTGTGTCAAGGTTTTGACATAGTCAGGTTCTGATTTCGGCTTCTCCTATCTGGAATTATCGATCTTTACCAAGCAGTAAAACCGCCATCCACAACGACATTCGAGCCCGTCATGTAAGACGACGCATCAGAAGCGAGGAAACGAATGATACCGTTATATTCGTCGATCTCAGCTTGACGACGCATCGGCACACGATCAAGGAACGCATCGATAAATTCCTTGTCAAAGCTTGCAGTCTTTACGCCACCGAACGAAATCAGATTTACACGAACGTTCTTCTCGCCCCAATAGGTGCCAAGATAACGTGTGAGATTGATAAGTCCCGACTTGGAAGCGGCATAGGAAATTGCTTTGATGAACGGCTTGCCGTCGCGTTTTTCACGATAGGAATAGAGCGCCTGATTTGGCGAAACGAGACCGTAGATCGAACCGACATTGATGATTGAACCGCGACCTTCAGATGCCATGTGGCTGCCGATAACCTGACTGGTCAGCATAACACCGGTCAGATTGGTATCGATAATCTCATCCCAGAATTTCTGCGGATAGACTTCAAACGGCGCATTCTGCTCTGCCGAACCGTCTGGCTTTGAATCGATACCCGCATTGTTGACGAGTACATGCGGCACGCCCCAATCAGCGATCAGCTGTTTGTTTGCAGCTTCAAGGGCAGCCTTGTCTGTGACACTTGCCTCATAAACGCGGATCCGGTCTTCAAGTCCCGGAAACTTTTCAGCAATCTGCTGCTTCGTGAATGGGCGACGGCTGAAGATTGCCACCTTTGCACCTGCTTCAGCCAACGACTTTGAAAACTGCGTTCCAAGCTGTCCAAGTCCGCCTGTCACAACCGCAACGCGGTCTTTCACACTAAAAATATCAGTCATTGTAGGTTCTCCTCGCAGATTTTACGCTTTGGCTGACGCGTCGATTGCTTCGCGCGCGCGACGATTTCCTTCGTTGAGGAACATCACGTCATTGCCCATAATAATCATGTCCACGCCCTTCTTTTTGAGCGCGGTTACGCTCTCGGCGACCGGTGGAATGCATGGCGCCATGACCTTGATGTCGCGCGCGTGGCACTTTTCGATAAGCTCGCTCAGCTTCTCATCGACTTCCGGATGCGACATGGAATAGTCGATCGAAATGCGGCGCGAGATCGAGTAGTCGGCTGGGCCGAAGTTGATGACATCAATGCCTTCGACATCAAGAATTTCATCGATATTGTCGAAGAACTCGAAGCTCTCAGCCATCGGGATCACGAGCTTGTTGGCATTCTCGCGTTCCATGTAGGATGACCACTGGAAGCCCGGCCCGGCAAAACCCGCGGCACGACATGAAGCGTCGCCACCACGACGGCCGTAAGGCGGAAACTTTGCCGCGCGGACGATTGCACGAGCCTGCTCTGCGGTATTGACCTGCGGTACGATAATGCCGGTTGCGCCGATTTCCAGCGACTTGCGGATATCCCATTCATTCGTGCCGCGAACACGAACCAGCGGTGCGATCCCCGAAAGAAGCGCTGCCATCACCAGCTTTTCCATATGAGTATCGACGTTGACGGGCGTATGCTCGGCATCGATGAAGGCAAAATCCAAGCCCCAATTACCAGCAACCTCGATTGCTGTCGTCGAACCGGTGTAGAATGTTGTGCCGAATGTAGCTTCGCCATTGCGCAGCTTTTCAGCTAGTTTCAGATTTTCAACTACAGGCACTGCTCTCTCCTTGAGTCAGTAGTTATGTTGGGAATTAATGATTGCTGGTTCACTTCACATCCGAGGAAATAAACGCCTGCAATTCCAGCGTTTTCGGGTTTGCGAAGATTTCTTCGGAAAGCCCGGCCTCCCAGACTTTTCCCTGATGCATGAAGACGGTGTGGGTCGCGACACGACGGGCAAAACCCATCTCGTGCGTTACCAAAAGCATGGTCATGCCGGTTTTGGCGAGTTCAGCGATGGTCTTCAGAACTTCTCCAGTCAGTTCTGGATCAAGTGCGGAAGTCACTTCGTCAAACAGCATGACTTTAGGCTTCATTGCCAATGATCTGGCGATCGCCGCACGCTGCTGCTGGCCACCAGACATAGAGTCTGGATAGGCATTCTTCTTTTCCAGCAAGCCTACTTTCGACAGCACTTCATCGACCAGCTTTTCCTGCTCTGCCATAGACACTTTCTTCACAAGACGCGGGGCCAGCTTGATGTTTTCAGCGACGGTGAGATGCGGAAACAGATTATAGCTCTGAAACACCATCCCAACTTCCTTGCGCAAATCGCGTAGACCCTTGTTGGTGCCATCAAGTCTATGCCCAACCACTTCGATTGAGCCTGAGTTGAATGGCTCAAGCCCGTTGATGCAGCGTAACATCGTGCTTTTGCCAGAACCGGACCGCCCGATAACGGCAACGGTTTCACCAGGCTCAACCGAGAGGTCCACACCTTTAAGAACAGGCAGAGAGCCGAAAGATTTTTGCAGGTTATCAATGCGCAGCGCTGGCATTTTTCTGCTCCTTTAATTTCTCGCTCCACCACGACAACGGGTAGCAAAGGGCGAAATACATCACCGCGACCGTCAGGAAGACGTGGAAAGGCTGGAAGGTCATATTATTGAGAAGTTGTCCGGCGCGGGTAAGCTCGACGAAGCCGATCAAAGCCGTCACCGACGTATTCTTGATTACCTGCACCATGAAGCCGACTGTTGGACCGAGTGCTATGCGAAAGGCTTGTGGCAGGATCACGTAGCGCAGCGTTTGCGTACCGCTAAGCGCAAGTGAATCCGAAGCTTCCCACTGAGCGCGAGGGATCGATTCAATGCAACCGCGCCAGATATCGGCCAGAAATGCTGTCGTGTAGATCGTTAGCGAGATTGCTGCAGCTGCCAGCGGCGGAAAGTAAAAGCCAAGGAAGCTAAGACCGTAGAATGATAGGAACAGCAGGATCAGAAGTGGTGTTGCCTGCACGAGCTGAATGTAGCCCATGATGATCCAGCGCAGCCACCTTGGTCCGAGTGAGCGACCCAGTGCAAACAGCAATCCGAGAATGCCACCGCAGACGAAAGTGATAAGCGAGAGACCGACTGTCCACCAAAGGCCCTGGATCAGAAATTGAATGCTTGTCCATCCGAATGACTGGATCATGGCTTTTGCTCCTGAACGTCGAGCATCGGTGCCCCAGTTTCATTGCCGACATCCACGCGGCGGCGGAACAGCCAGAGACCGAACAGCATGTAGATGAAGCGGAAGAAAAACGTGATGCAGATATAGATGGCGGCCACGATCAGGAAGGTTTCTAGGCTCCTGAACGTCTGTGACTCGATCGTGCCTGCTGCCATGGTCAGCTCCTTCGCCGAAACCCCCGACACAATCGAAGTGCCAAGCAAGGTCAGTGTCAGCTGGCCGGTCAATGCAGGATAGATGATGCGAAGCGCAGGAACCAAAACCACGTAGCGCATGACTTGAAACTGAGACAAGCCCAGTGCCAGACCAGCTTGAATCTGGGTCTTGGGAATGGCGATCAGACCGGCGCGAAATATCTCTGCCGAATAGGCTCCAAGATTAAGAGACACAGCGAATATCGCTGCCTGATTGGCGTCCAGCTTGATCCCTGTGTAAGGCAAGCCGAAATAAATGAGAAAGAGTTGCACCAGAAGCGGTGTATTGCGGAATGCTTCAACATAGACCGCGCCAATTTTCCTGCCCCAGCGTGGGCCATCGAAGCGCAGCAGGGCCACAGCAAGACCGATCGTAAGGCCGATGGCGATTGCCTCCGCTGAAAGGATTATCGTGTTGATTGTTCCGGTTACAAGCTCGGGAGCCCGGGCTAGGACCGGAGCGAAGTCCATCTCATAGGCCATTGTGTTGATCTTTCAGAGTTAACAGCGGCGCAGAAGCGGGATTGCGAGATGCCGTAACACTTTAACTTTTATGCATATTCTTTCATCGGGCAGGGCCTTGCATAAAGAACACGGCATGAAGGAACGGGCAGTCGCATACATCGCTGCATGCGACGCCGATCAGACAGAAAAGGCTTAGAACGTCGGGAGTTTTCCGCCCGGAATAGGTCCGCCGATCCACTTCTCGTGGAGTTGATTCAGGCGACCGGTCACTTCCTGATAATAGATGAAGTTGTTCAGCCACTGATGCAGCTCGGTTGAGCCTTTGCGGGTAGCCATCGACCAATAGAGCGTAAAGATCGGAACGTCCTTTTTAATCTCCAAGTTGGTGAGGTTGCGCTTTTTAATGATGTCTTCTGCAACTGTTGCTACCGCCGCCGTCGCATCGACTTGACCTGAAATCAGAGCTTGCATTGCAAGCGCATCGTCATCAAAACGGACAACCTCCAGGCCTTCGATGCCATAGCCGCTAACGGCCACATCCTGAGTACTTCCCTTTGGCACCGAGATGCGCTTTCCAGCCAGATCCTGCAGAGTTTCGACCTTCATGTCCTTGGCGGCAATGAAACGCATTTCATAAGCGCCATATGGATTGGTCATGAGAAATGTCTTTGCACGTTCTGGCGTCGCAGTCATCTGCGCAATCAAAAAGTCGACGCGGCCGGACTCAAGCGCCGCAGAACGAGAAGCGTTGTTGACCGGCACAACTTCGAGGTTGACGCCAAGTGCCTTAGCCGCATCGCGCGCTACATCGACAAGAAAGCCATCAGTCTTGCCGCTGGCATCAACCGTGTCATAGGGCGGAATACCAGTCAGCACACCGATCGTTACGGTGCCTTTTCCAGTAATATCCGACAGAGACTGCGCAATTGCCGATGATGCACCAAAGCACACAACAGACGCCAAAGAGGCCGCAAGCGCAAACCGCCTGAACAGTTTCGTAAACATGATTTCCTCCAGCTTTTTTTGTCGAAGCACGTTCCCTGTCGCGCTTTGACTTTCCTCCCGCGGCGTCTTTTGAATACCTTGGGTCCCATCAAGCAAACGCAGCCTATGTCATATGACTTATGACATAAGTTAAGTCAAGCCCTTTCTCTAGCGCTCCTTTGGGACATGCGCGCCGATTGCGACGCTTGCGGCCCAGACATTGTTGCATCTGTGTGGGGAGGTTCGCTTGGAGCCGCGAAAAGGACAGAGGACGAGATCGGAATCGAGAACCTCGGAACGTGGGCGATTTCGAACGGAGCATGATCAACGAAAGCTCTCGGCTTTAGTTGGGTCACGGGTGATGAGTGGGACATGCTCTGCACCTAGCCTGCCAATGCGCACCGTGCCGCCTCACGGGTGAGTGCCCGAAGCAGATCGGCTAGATCGAGGATAATCTGGTCATCCTCTTTGCTGGAATAAGGTGAAACGAGCTTGCCGTGCATCACGCTGTTACGGATTTTAATCCAGGACTTGACATGGGCGCCGGTTCCTACCCCCTGGTCCGCCAGCATATAAAGCGCCCGCTGCACGGAAATCCCATCCGCTCTTTTCACCGCGGATAGGGCCGCATCTCTTATCCTCGATCCGCCTTGCCACTCTTCGATGTGCGCGACCAGGGAACCGATGGCCGCCTGATCGGCGTCGGTTCTGAGCGTCCCTTCAGGAACCAAACGACGCGCTAGTCCTTCGATGCTGCTGGCCAGCGTCAATGCCATCACCCATCTGGAACCCTGTGCGGAAAGGATGACCTCCTCGTAGAACGTGGTGATCGTATGGCTTCCCCATTCTGCGTCGCGCGCGATCAGCGTCAGGAGGCCGGCGTAAAGAGCAAAGAAATCGCCATCGTTCGTAAAATGGTCGTCACCGTTCCACAAAGCGGCCCATGTCGAATCTGCAGTCCAGGCAGGAGACTGTCGCACCCAGAGCATCGACCGCCCGTCCGGAAACCGACGCTCAACCAGACGCGGAAACACCAACTGTCCGAAAAGAAACCTGAGCGGTTCTCCGAACCAGTTCTCCGCATTGTGCGCGGGCAGAGCCGTGCTGCTACCAGCCGAGATCGAAAGCACGTTGGTTTCGCTGTCGAACGCGAACCTGACCGGTACGCCAAGAGCTTCGATGGTGCGAATGGCTTGTAATCCGCCCTTCCCGTCGTCGCTTTGCACAAAGCGACGGAAAAAGATCGAGGCCGTATGATTTCGGGGAATGAGAAAGCGAGCTTCGGCGCTGCCCTCCCCTGTCGCAGGCCCCTGACCGACGGCGCTCAGACTTTGAACCGTGCCTTGAAGCACCCATTGATCGCCATCCGGATCTACATCGGGCACCGTCCAGCCGCCCATCCATTCTGTCCCGTCCGCGTCGGTCATTACGAGACGGAACCTGTTGAGAGGGTCGTACGACTCATCCCGCTCCCAATTGAGAGCTTGTAGGCTATGCTTCATATCGACAGGCAGCCCCGTCATGCGATATCGGAATTCCCGCTCGGACACGATCTCGAACTCGCCTTCCCCCTCCGCCAAGGGCGGTTCGAAGTCCCGGGCTAAGAGCGTCATTTTCGGGGCACGGATCGTGACAGGGCCCTGCAGATAGGGGTTCAGGCGATCGATTTGTGACATCGGGAATAGCGCGTTTCTGATGAAGTGGAATAGTTCTTAAACTCTGCGATCGTAGGTCTTGTTTCTTTAAGACGACGCACGTCTTCCTCCATTTGTGGTCGATCAGCGTGGCATGGTTGGCGCAAAGCCCGATGGCGTTGTCGCGGTTGCTCATCCTATCAGGATTCCCCGGCTTTCACTTCCTTGGGCGGCTGATGCAGCATGATCGGTTCCGCCGGATAAACCTTTAGGAACCGGCAGTGCGCCTGGCACCAGGCCGCGGCGGCCGGGGACAGCCAGCCGGTCATTTCCACCATGCTTTCGTAGCGCTTCTGCAGGTTCCAAATTATGACAGGCTCGTGATGGGCGATGCGATTGCGCAGGCTGCGGATTTGCGCAAGCGGGCCGGAGAAATCCTTTCTTCGCAGCCCCTTTCCGTCTGGCTTACGGCCGATCTTGTGCAGCGTCGTCTGCCACAACGTTTCATAGTCCTTGCCGAACATCGCGGTCCAGAAGCTGAAGGTAAGGGCCGCGACGATCCGGCCGGGGGTCGGTTCCTTTTTGCCTTCTTCAATATCCTGGATGGCCTTGGCGAGCTGTTCGGGCTGCCATTCACCGAGCAGCAACCCCGGCTCATGAAACCAGCTTTCATTGACCGCCTCGGTCATGACTGCATGGATGCGGTTGCGCAGGGCCACTTCCAGCATCTGCAGCGGCGTATAAAGGCTTTCCGAAATCAGCGTATTGAGCGTATACAGCTCAATGGCGCGGCTACGGTCTCCTTCCGCCCAATCGAGGTAACGTCCAAACCGCTCCAGGGAAAGCGCCATTTCCAGCGCGTCATAGGAAACTGGCTTCCCTACTTCCTCTTGCATTTTTCCCCACCCCCTCTATATTGCTAATCGTACACCCCGGTACCGTCTCTGCCCTAGGCATGCGGCCGGGGTAATTTTTTGCCCTAATCACTTGACGTGCTTGGGAATTTGCAAAGCAACCTTGGCTTCCTTCCGCTGCTTCCTTTCAGCTGCGAATTCCGGCTCAAGCGCCTGAATCTTCGTCACCAGGCCGTCAAGGTGGTAGATATTGCTGTTCCAGTCTCCGGCAGCCGTCTTGCGCATTTCGCGCTTGATATAGCCGGCCTTCTCTAGGGCGCGCATATTGTTCTGGATGGTTTTCTCCGTGACATCCATGCGTTTCGCCAGTTCCTTTTTGGCAGGAAACGGCTTGCGCGTCGGCTCGTGCCAGTAATCCAGGAGCTGGATGATAATGTTCATCTGCATCGCGTTGATGCCGAGGCGCCGCTGCGCCTGGATCAAGATGGAGGGGATGCCCGCATAGCCGTGACTATAAACAGCCTTGCCCCAGATGCGCTCCGTAGAGGACGGCTTCTTGGCTGCGGGCTTTGGAAAATTGATGACTTCTGTGTCGGAAGGGGTTGCGCTCATTGTTTAAATCTCCATCGATTGCAGAGAAGATACGCAGCCGCATACCAGCTTTCAATGAGGCGGGCTATCAGGGGTATGGAAAACCCAGGGGCCACCTCTATCTGCGTTAGTTGTGCTGTCTCCACCACTAAAGCTATATGGTTCACGGTGCTTTACTGGTCGGATTTCGCCCCTACCTTGGGAAGCCCCGTTCCTGACGGGTGGGATTGCTAATTTCCATACCTAAGCAACATTGTTCTACGACAAAGCGGTAGTAACATGCCGAAACACCAATCGGAACGGAAAATCCGCCCTGCTCCGACCCTAGCGCAACCGATCTGAAGCTATGCACTCGTGCCGCTTCATGCTGCAGTGGCTTCCATCTTCTGAAGGCGCTCGTGTTCCTCAATGAGATAGGTGATGTAGCTTCGGATCAGATTGCAATACAGCCGCGCCTCATTCTGCTGGATGGCGACCCCGGCTTTGAGATCCATACCGTGGCGAACACCGCCGCCAGTTGGTGAGGACAGATAGCCGTGCAATTTCGCCATCCAGTCGAGGATTTGCTCCTGAGCCGTTCCGCGATTGCCAGATCTCATTTCGCCAATGATCTTGTTGAAATATTTCCCCTGAACCGTGCCATCGCTCGTGCCGGTGCCCCGGAACACGGTCGCGACGGACTCCAGAAGCCAGAGGATTTCAGAAACCGCCTGGCGGCTTTTTCCGTGCTCCAGGAGCCGGCTCGACTCCTCGAGCGATGCTTCAATCAGCGACCGCGCCTGCGCGTCGAGGGACGGTGCGGCGTCGGGCACGGGGATCGGTGGCACCTGCGGGTTTGTGGCGACCAGATTGGGAGGTTCGATCCGATAGCCCGCACCATGTTCCGCAAGTAAACGATTGATCGTCGCCACGTCGGGCACGCCGAGGCCGTCATCGGCACACTCCATGCAGATCCTATAAAATGCCTCGATGAACAGCGGTGCGTTATCTTCCGCTCGGCGCATCGCGCTATCCAGATCGGACCACGCCCAGCTCAGGCTGCTGCTGTTCCCCAAACCACCGAACGCTGCCTTAAAGCGTTCAACGGTCATCCAGGTGTTTCCCTGAGAAGCGATTTTTTCGATAAAATCGTAAAATGCGCGCGACAGGGCCGCTGGCGCCCGTCCAGGGCTGGAAAACCGCCATGCAGGGTCAAACTTAAGCATCTATTGCTCCTAGTGTTCCGCCAGCCAGCGTGCATAAGCCCGCACGTCGATCATCGGCACGGTTCCAATCTCTTGCAGCCGGGCGATCAGTTCCAATAGAAAGCCGGTAATGGACTTCCCGCTGAGTGACACCGCCGTAACGCCGTCGTCGCTGCGGCCGAACCAGCCGTGCGCTGCCACGCATCCGATATCGAGCAGACTTTCATCCGGAGCGCTGTCGAGCAGGTATATCATGGTTTTACCCATCGCGGGCGCCAATTTCGAAAGAACGCTTCGTGGATTGAAAATCCTTGCAAGGAGATACGGAGCGCAGTTGGTCGTCACCAGCCAGAGCAGAAGGCCTGCCGAACTCGACGGACTCGCACTGATCGCGGTGGATGAACCGGATGATGACCTGAAGAATAAGATCGCGACATCCGTAACATCCTCTCTGTCCGCTGAGGCGAAGAAGGTTCTCGCAGGGGTGCGAAGCGGCCTCGAGGCGAGAATGGTGGCCGAACTTCAAGGAGTACTAGGTCCCGATGCGACAAGAAGCAGCCTTGTTGATCAAATCATCCGCAAACGTTTGGGAGAGAAAGCAAGAACCTGCTATGCCGGCCTGAGATCCTTTGCCCTTCAGCTCTTTGGTCAGTTCTCTTATTCGGTGACCGAGACGGCATTCGACGAAATCATGATCGCGAACGGCCTTGGCGATGATCAGTGCGAAATAATGCTTTCATCCGGCCTGCTCGAACGTCGCGCCGGACGCATCTCTTTCTTTCACGAGATGTTCCTGTTTGGCTGCGCTGCGCAGGCTTACGCGCAACTTGCCCGTTCGGAGACGGGCGCAGTGTCGCAGACGCTGAATACCGCCTTCGCCGAAGCCCTGGCGCCGGACGTTTTGGCGGCAGTCGACGACGAGACAACAGCCTGTGAAATTCTTGGCTCCCTGACGAGGGCTGATATATTTGCAAAATGCGCGATGGGCGAATCCGGTCCGGTAGCTAGGTCGGCATCCCGGAAAATTTTAGCCCAAGCCGCGTCCCGGATACTCTCCGATATTGAAAGCCTGCGTTTGGTGCTTCGTGTGAGCGAGGACAAGGTCAGTGTCGAATGGGAGGAACTGCCTGACTACAGCAAAGAAGAGATCGCACAGTTTTGCGGTTTGGGTGTTGCTGCGAAGTGCGGCGTTATGGTCGGGGAGTACCTGAAGCTATGCCGCGCCATGGATGCTCGGCTCCTGTCGGAACGAAAGCGGTTAGATGATGATGCCCGACGGTACAATGTCGGCTTCGAAGTGTCAGCTTTGGGCTTGCGTATCTCGGCCTGTATTCCGGCTGGAAATCGAGTTTCCGGCTGATGGTCGGCTCTGCCCAATCGTTTTGGGAAAACGTTGGACCCAGCGATGTCATGCGCTCCAAACATTTGATGGATTTGACATCAGGCGAACTGCATTTCGTCGTTGAGCATAGGCACTCCTTGTATGCCGGACATGAATCGTCGTTTTGCGAGGAACTCGCAGAGGTGATTACGGCGAGGTTTCGGCGCGAGCCATATCATGTACAGCTTACCATCCTGCACGCCGCCGGTTTTGTGCGCCGCGCCTCAGAGGCGGCGCTTGCCACCTTGACCGAAGCGCTCAAACAACTTGAGCCGAATGATTTTCACATGTTTATCAGCACCAGCATTATCGAGGCGCTGAAGCTTTTAGGCGCTCTCGACGAGGATGCGGAGGAGGCACGAGAAGGGATAAAAGACCAGCTACGCGCAGTGCTGGACGGCGACGAGGAACAAGATACGTTTGAACAGGCGTTGTCGATCTACGGTGCTCAGTTCGATCATCCGTTCGATGGCATATACTGCGAGGAGATCAACGCACTTTCGGATATCGAGAAGAAGCGACTGGTAACCCGCGCTTTTCAAGCAGATAGCGTTCGCCACTCCCTGTCGCTCAAATGGCTTGCGACCGCAGTGGCAGATGAAGATGACCCTTCGGATGCGCCTTTGTTCATTCGCTATGCACGCTATCCGGAAATTAATCCGCACTGGCAGGACGAAATCGCGGTTTTTGTTCTAGCGACTAGGTTCCTGGCGAGACATGGCGTCGAATTGCCGGAAACGCCCACAGATGATGATCGTCAGCGATGTTTCGTACACCTCCGTGACATCGTAAAGTCTGCTGAAATTCGCTCGGAGGCTGCCTTATCCGCTGCAGTCGCTGCCTGGGAAACGTTGCAGCTTATGCCTGCTCCAATCGTTATTAGTTGTCTTCACGACGTCATTATTGAGGGGCTTGAACAGCGCTCGCCAGTGTCTGAGTCAAGAAGCTATGGATCGGTGGAAATTTCTCTATTTTTTCAGGCAGAATTACTGAAAATTGCGCGGCAGTTCCTAGCTCAGGTGACTCCTGCATTAGATAGCCACGGCAGCAAAGATGATCGCGCCACAGCATGAGCAGCGAGCCTCGTCGGAGAGTTGGGCGACAGGAGCGATTTGGGGATGCTGCGAATTCTCCTCAATCAACCAGACTTCGCGCGATCGGCGACTGCTGCCATTCGCCAAATTGAAATGCGCCGCTAGGTTTCTGATCCCACCACTCGGCACATTACGCTATCCGCGATATGGTCGATGTGTGCAACAATACTATGGGCGGTTACCTAACGCAGGTTGAGACACAAATGGCTCCGCGGACACTCGACCGCAAGTGGGGCTGGCCTATACTATTCCCCAGGCCCGAAACCTCCCCCTGCCGGTCATTTCGCGCAGATTGAGGTCTTCGACGAGGCGCAGAGCTGCACGCGGTGTTATGTCGAGTTCGGTGGCGATCATCCCCGCCGAAACCAGGGGCCTTGCCAGCACCAGCTCGATGAGCCCCGGCAGATTTGATGAGGCGCGACGGCCGGTCAGCCGCCGTTCCATCATCTGGCGTGCCAGCATCAGCCGGTCATGCTCTTTGAAGCCGAGTTCGATACCGGCCATCAGGCCCTCGAGAGAGGCCATGAGCCGGGTTTCAAAATTGCAATGCCGCCGCCGTTCGACACGAATGGTTTTCAGGCCGGCATTGAAGGCTAAAAGATGCGCCTGGCTTGTCAGCCCATCGCGCCGGAGCAGGGATGCCGCCAGCAAACGGCCCAGCCACGGCGCCCGCTGCAACACCGCGAGCTCGTTCCAGGCATCGAGTGCCAGGATGGCCTGCAAAACCGGCGGGAAATCGGTGATCGAACGTAACACCGCCCGCCATTCGTCGAGCCGTTCGTCTTCATCCCAGTCGGGGTCGCGGATCAGTGGGTCGGCCTCGGGCTTCGGCAACCGCTGCGGCTGTTTCGCTTTGGCGAGAACGGTTTCGGACCGTGCCAGCACCGCGTCGATGGCGTGGAGATCAATGTCGGGCAGGTCGAGCCCGCCATCCAAACGATTTTTTCTCCCCTCCCCGCCCTGCCGACCGACCGCCGTATCTTGCAACGCGGCGCCTTCGCTTTCGGCAACGATGCCGCCACCACCAAATGAGGAAGCAGGCCCTGCCTGTCGCAGACTGCGCAAACCGTTCTGGCTCAGCGCCCAGTCCGGCGCCTGCGCTGCAATGCGCCGTCGCGTCTGCAACACGTCGCGGGCAATGGTCAGGGCGTGGCTTGGCGAGCGGATATCGCGCGCTGCCTCATGCAGGACAAGGTCTTCCATCTCGACCAGTTCGCCGTCGAGCCACAGCGAGGCGCAGGCATCGGCAAAATGCAACCGTTCGATCAGCCCTGTGCCGACCGGCGAAGGAGCAAGGCGCTCATCAAGACGCGCCAAAGCCGCACTGGCACGAGCCGACGGTGACAGCAAGGTCTTCAGAGGCAATTGGTCGAGATCATAACGCATTGAAAACAATGTAAACAAATTCTCAAACGGACACCAGAGAATATTAAATGTCCGGTACTGATGATGCCTTTGGGTTGCGCTAATAACATTCGATAAGTATAGGTTATCGAAGGTTATATGACCAACACATTGACCAATCTGCAGAAAGGCGCTACAACAGCGCTGAAGAAACGATAAATGTTGGCACTGCCACCTGATTAACAGCCGGAGGATCTGGCCATGACTGTAACCGTGAAAGTAGCCGAAGCCAAAACGCATCTT
>Ga0164243_10002306_pt1 | contig 31762 bp, 29 predicted proteins | sample OricompcompostOP_FD_108781 | JGI IMG/M metagenome (GOLD analysis project Ga0164243, IMG submission 108781) | Organic Plus compost microbial communities from Emeryville, California, USA - Original compost - Organic plus compost (OP) | ecosystem: Engineered > Solid waste > Mixed feedstock >... | reverse complement strand
GTGTCGTACATGGTGCGTCCCGACACGCACCGCATCGACATGGACGAGGTCTACAAGCTGGCCCTCGAGCACAAGCCGCGCATCATCATCGCCGGCGGCTCCGCTTATCCGCGCCATATCGAGTTCGCCGACTTCCGCGCCATCGCCAACGAGGTCGGCGCCTACCTGATGGTCGACATGGCGCATTTTGCCGGGCTCGTCGCCGGCGGCCATCACCCGAGCCCGTTCCCGCACGCGCACGTCGTCACCACGACGACGCACAAGACGCTGCGCGGTCCGCGCGGCGGTATGATCCTCACCAACGACGAGGACATCGCCAAGAAGATCAACTCGGCGATCTTCCCCGGCATCCAGGGTGGCCCGCTGATGCACGCCATTGCAGGCAAGGCGGTGGCCTTCAGCGAGGCGCTGCGCCCCGAGTTCAAGATCTACGCAAAGAACGTGATCGAGAACGCCAAGGCGATGGGCGAGGTGCTGGTCAATTCCGGCTTCGCGCTCGTCTCCGGCGGCACCGACACGCACTTGATCCTGCTCGATCTGCGCCCCAAGAAGCTGACCGGCAATATTTCCGAGAAGGCGCTGGGCCGCGCCCACATCACCACCAACAAGAACGGTGTCCCGTTCGATCCCGAGAAGCCTATGGTGACCTCGGGCATCCGCCTCGGCGCACCGGCTGGCACCACCCGCGGCTTCGGCGTCGCCGAGTTCCAGGAGATCGGCCGTATGATCTCCGAGGTACTCGACGGTCTGGCGAAGAACGGCGAGGCCGGCAACGGCGCCGTCGAGGAGAAGGTGAAGGCGCAAGCCATCGCCCTCTGCGACCGCTTCCCGATCTATTCCTAGGACTTCGGACAAGTATAAAGCCGGCTGCGAGATGTCTCTCGCAGCCGGCTTTTCATTTGCCGAAAAGATAGTGCGTGTTCTCGGCCCTGAACGTCATGGCCGCACAGGCGGCCATCCACCCTGTCCCAAGTGGCGCTCGAGAGCATCGGCCGTCAGGCGGCGCGCTGCTGTGCGGCGCCTCTCGCCCACCGCACGGCAACCTCGCCGATACGCTGGCCGAAGAGTTCGGCCGTACGGCGATCGGCGCGCGGCGGAGCGACATCCGGCCCCTGATCGTTGTTCGACTGCGTCATGAGGCCGAGGAACGAGCCGAGCCGATTGTCGTCCTCTATCGACGCGGTGCTCGCGTTGTTGCCCGGCAGCATGCCGGTGCCGCTCCAGATCATCCCATGCTGGGCGGCGAATATCGAAAGCTGCTCCAGCGTGGCGAGCTTGTCGCCCGACTGGCTGGCTGAATTGGTGAAGCCGGCGGCGATTTTGTCCTTCCAGCCGCGCGTGAACCAGACTTTCGACGAAGCGTCCATGAACTGCTTCATCCCAGCGGAGGCAGAGCCCATATACGTCGGCGCGCCGAAGATGATCGCGTCGGCCGCGGCGAGCTCGTCCCACGGGCCAGCTTCCAAGGAAGGGAACTCGTCGACCTTGTAGAGCCGCACGGCGACGCCCGGTACCGAGGCCGCGCCCTTGGCGACGTGCTCGGCGACGACGGCCGTGTGGCCGAAACCTGAATGATAGACGACAGCAACGGTGGCCATGATACCTGCTCCGGCTTGTTGAATGCCCTGCTGCGGGATATACGTGACGAGCACTGGCAGTAAAGTACGCACCTTTTGGTAACTGCCTGCGACGTGGAGCCTATATGGTCAGCAAGCTCGTCCTCGCCCGGGGCCTCTTCGGCTCGTTGAAGAAATCCGACCCGCCGCCGACGAACGTCTACGTGGAGGCCTGCCCTTCGCGCGCCATCCTCGAGCTCATTGCCGACAAGTGGACGTTGCTCATCCTGCCGGCCCTGCGGCGTGGACGCATGCGGAATGGCGATCTGATGCGCCTCATCGGCGGCGTGTCGCAGAAGATGCTGACCCAGACGCTGCGCGAATTGGAGCACAACGGCCTTGTCAACCGGATCGACCATCAGGAAGTTCCGCCCCGGGTCGAATACGAGCTGACCGAGCTTGGACGCTCGCTCTCCGACTTGATGCGCAAGCTCGACAGCTGGGCCGAGGAGCACCTGGAGGAGGTTGTCCAGGCGCGCGCCGCGTTTGAAGCCAGGGAGAAGCAGTCGAGAGGGCGGTGAACGGCGTCCCCACGCTCGCAGGGCGTCTCTCCCCCAGCGATTTGTCGCCTCTGGTTCCAAGCCCATCGGAATCCGGCTAGGACTGGCGCCCGAGACTGGCGCCAACCACCGGTCTCATTGAGCCGAGGAGTACTGCGCCATGCGCTGCCCCTATTGCGCGGGCGAGAATACGCAGGTGAAGGACAGCCGCCCCACCGAGGAGAACGCGGCCATCAGGCGCCGTCGTGTCTGTCCCGATTGCGGCGGCCGCTTCACCACCTTCGAGCGCGTGCAGTTGCGCGAGCTGCTTGTCGTCAAGCGCTCGGGTCGAAAGGTGCCGTTCGACCGCGACAAGCTGATGCGCTCGATCGAGATTGCCTTGCGCAAGCGCCCTATCGATCACGACCGTATCGAGCGCATGGTGTCGGGCCTCGTGCGCCAGCTCGAGAGCGCCGGTGAGAGCGAGGTCGCATCCTCGACCATCGGCGGATTAGTCATGGAGGCGCTGCGCGTGCTCGACCCCGTCGCCTATGTGCGCTTTGCCTCCGTCTATCGCGATTTCCGCGAGGCCGCCGATTTCCACGAGGTGCTGGGCGAGATCGCCGCCGAGCCCGGCTCTGCGCACGAGACACCGCATATTGCTTTCGATAGCACCATTGTGGACACAGCCCCGCTCAAGAAGCACTGAGTAAGCTAAGTAATGAGTTCTGCCGAGCGCAGCGGTTTCGACACCCACATGATGCAGATCGCCTTGCGGCTCGCCGCGCGGGGTCTCGGCCGCACCGCGCCCAACCCGGCCGTCGGCGCCGTCATCGCCGATGAGCGCACGGGCGAGGTGATCGCGCGCGGCTGGACAGCGCCCGGCGGGCGCCCGCACGCCGAGACTGAGGCCATCGCGCGCGCTGGTGAGCGTGCGCGCGGGGCCACCATGTACGTCACGCTGGAACCTTGCTCGCATCACGGCGTGACGCCGCCCTGCGCCGAGGCTGTCGTCACCGCCGGTCTCTCGCGCGTGGTATGCAGCATCGAGGACCCTGATCCGCGCGTGGCGGGACGCGGCTTGTCGCGACTGCGCCAAGCTGGAATCGCTGTCGAGCGCGGCGTGCTGGCCGAGGCCGCCCATTGGATCACCGCCGGCCATATTCTGCGTGTCACCGAACGTCGCCCTCTTGTTACCGCCAAGCTGGCGCTCGGCGCCGAGGGCAACGTGCCGCGCGGCGGCGAAGGCCAGCCCGCCTGGGCCACGAGCGAGGATGCGCGCGCCGCCGGCCATCTGCTGCGCGCCCGCGCCGATGCGATCCTCGTCGGCCGCCGCACCGTCATCGACGATGATCCGCTGCTCACCTGCCGGCTGCCAGGACTTGAGCCGCGCTCCCCGATCCGCATCGTCCTGGCGCGCGAGTTGAGCGGCCTCGAGCAATCACGTCTGGCGAAGACGGCGCGCCAGCACCCGCTCTGGGTGGTGTGCGGCGAGGGTGCCGACGCATCCGCGCTCGCCGCCGCTGGAGTGGAGATCGTACCGACACGGCTGGTCGGCGGCGAGCTTTGGCTGCCGGCGGTCATGGAGGCGCTTGTTGCCCGCGGCATCACGCGTCTGCTCATAGAGGGTGGCCCGGCAACCTGGGCAGCCTTCTCGCGTGCCGGACTTATCGACGAGGTGGTGCTGTTCCAGGCGCGGGCCACCAACAGCGGCGAGGCCTCGCCCTCGGGCGCCATCGCGACGCTCGGCCGCTACATCTCCACGGATGGCTTTGACATTTACGATCGGCGAACGATCGGCAGCGACGATATGCTGGCGTTGCGCCGGCAGTGGCATCGCTCCGACAGCCGAGGGCCGACAGAAGCGAAGCAGTAGGAAGCGAGGAAGCTACGCCATGTTCACGGGCATCGTCACGGATATCGGCGAGGTCGCCGCGCGCGACGGCGGTCGCTTCGCCATCCGCACGCACTTTCCCGCCGAGAAGCTTGAGATCGGCGCCTCGGTGGCCTGCGACGGCTGCTGCCTGACGGTCACTTCGGTTGAGGCCGATGCAAACGCCAGTGTCTTCACCGTCGATGTCTCGAATGAGACGCGCGGCAAGACGACGCTCGGCGACTGGGAGCCTGGACGCAAGATTAACTTGGAGCAAGCTCTGTGCCTTGGGCAGGAGCTTGGCGGGCATCTCGTCACCGGCCACGTCGACGGGCTCGCGCGCATCATCGACATCGTGCCCGACGGCGAGAGCCGCCGTTTCTCGTTCGAGGTACCAGACTACCTGGCGCCCTATATCGCGCCCAAGGGCTCCGTCGCCCTCGATGGCGTCTCTTTGACCGTGAACGAGGTGTCCGATCGGCGCTTTGGCGTCAACCTCATCCCGCACACCTTGACGGTGACCACCTGGGGCGCGAAAACCCCCGGACAATTGGTCAACCTCGAGGTTGATCTGTTCGCGCGCTATATTGCGCGGCTCCTGGAGTTTCGACCGTGACGCACGACGTTGGCAAACGCGCCATCTCGGAAGGCCGTGGCTGTCTGTCCTCGATCGCCGAGATTCTCGATGACATGCGCAACGGCCGCATGGTTATCCTCGTCGACGCCGAGGAGCGCGAGAACGAGGGCGATCTCGTCATTCCGGCCCAGATGGCAACGCCGGACGCGGTAAACTTCATGGCCCGCTACGGGCGCGGGCTGATCTGCCTGACGCTGACGGGCGATCGCGCTGAGGAACTGCAGCTCGAGGCGATGGTGGGCGACAACCGCTCGCGCAATCGCACCGCCTTCACGCAATCGATCGAGGCCCGCGAGGGCATCTCGACCGGCATCTCTGCCGCCGACCGTGCGCGCACTATCGCCACGGCCATCGATCCGACCAAGGGCGCCGCTGACATCGTCTCGCCGGGGCACGTGTTTCCGCTCGTTGCGCGCGAAGGCGGTGTGCTGATCCGCGCCGGGCATACGGAGGCCTCCGTCGACCTCGCACGCCTCGCCGGGCTCTATCCGGCAGCTGTGATCTGCGAGATCATGAACGACGACGGCACCATGGCGCGGCTGCCCGATCTCATCGCCTTCGCGCAGCGACACGGCCTCAAGATCGGCGCCATCGAGGATCTCATCGCCTACCGGCTGAGCAACGATCATCTCGTGCGCTCGGTTGCCAAGACGAGCGTCATGACCGCCGCCGCCGGCCGCTTCGATCTGCACGTCTACGAGACGACGGTGCAGCCCGCGGAGCATCTGGCGCTGGTCAAGGGTGATCTGTCGGAGCCTGGACCTGTTCTGGTTCGCGTCCACGCCGTCAACATCCTCGGCGATCTTCTGAGCATCGGCGAGACGAACGAGAGTTCGCAGATCGACAGCGCGTTGCGCCTGATCGAGCGTGAGGGACGCGGCGTCGTGGTGCTCATCCGCGACCTGCGCCCGAGACTGATCTCGGAATGGATCGCTTCACGCGCGCAGCCCAAGAAGCCGGCAGAGGGCACACGCGAGCGCCGGCAGGTGGAGATCGGCATCGGCTCGCAGATCCTCACCGACCTCGGCGTGCGCGATATGGTGCTGCTGACCAATTCGCCTGCGCACGTCTACGTCGGTCTCGAAGGTTTTGGATTGCGCATCGTCGGCACGCGCAGGATCGAGTGACATGATCGTCAAGGTGGATAGGCCGGTCCGCAGCACCGAGAAGAACCCGAGGGGCGAGATGCGCGCCCGCGTGCTCATCATCGAGGGACGCTTCTACGAGGACATCTCCGACGAGCTCGCTGCCGGCGCCGTGGCTGCTCTCGACGCGGCAGGTGTCGGGTATGACCGCGTCACCGTGCCGGGCGCATTGGAGATTCCGCAGGTGCTGACGCAGGCGGTCGCGAGCGGTCTCATTCCGGGCCGTGCCGCCGGCGGCAAGTGGGACGGCGCCGTCGCGCTTGGCTGCGTGATCCGCGGCGAGACCTCGCATTACGATATCGTCTGTAACAACGCCAATCACTGGCTGATGCAGGTGGCGATCCAGCACGGTGTGCCTGTCGGCAACGGGATACTTACAGTTGATACTGAGGCGCAAGCACTCGCTCGCGCACGCGGCGGCATCGACGGCAAGGGTGGCGACGCGGCACGCGCCTGCCTGCGCTTGATCGAGCTGCAGCGGGCTTTTGAGGGGCAGAGCGTATGACGGCGACAAGCAAGGCCACGCCTACGCCGGGCAAGATTGCCCTTGCCCCACGCACCGCGGCGCGCGTCGCCACCGTGCAGGGTCTCTATCAGATGGACCTCGCCGGCACCGACCTTAACGCCGTGATCGATGAGTTCGTGCGCCTGCGCTTTCCCAAGCCGCCGGGCGACGAGGCTGCCGCCGGCGCCGATGCCGCCTTCTTTGCCGAGCTGCTTCGCGGTGTCGTGCGTCGCCAGCGCGACATCGACCCGCTCGTCGACCAGCAGCTCGCCGAAGGCTGGCGGCTCGTGCGCATCGACGCCATTGTGCGCGCCATCCTGCGCGCTGGCGTGTTCGAGCTGATGGAGCGCCCGGACGTGCCGGGCCGCGTCGTCATCAACGAGTATATCAACGTCGCGCACTCGTTCTTCTCCGACGACGAGCCCAAGGTGGTCAACGGCGTGCTCGACAAGCTGGCGCACAAGCTGCGTGCCGCTGAGTTCAACCGCGATGACCCGCGATCCAAATGACCGGCCAGATAGAGAGCTACCGAGCGGCGAAGAAGCGCTGATCGCCGCATTCTGGGCACCGCTCGCCGCAGCATGTCCCGGCGCTTACGGCCTCAAGGACGATTGCGCCACAATCGCCGTACCCCCGGGCCAAGAGCTCGTCGTCACCACCGATGCCCTCATCGCAGGCGTGCATTTCATCCCCGAGGACGACCCTACCTCGGTCGCCTGGAAGGCGCTCGCCGTCAACGTCTCGGATCTCGTTGCCAAGGGCGCGACGCCGCTCGCCTACGTCATGAACGTGGGGCTGCCCAGCCTGGATCGTGCGTGGCTCGAGGCGTTCAGCGGTGGCCTGAGGGTTGCGCAGCAGGCGTTCGGCTGCCAGCTTGTCGGGGGCGATACGGATCGCACACCGGGGCCGTTGAGCATATCGATCACCGCCTTCGGCACAGTCCCATCAGGACGCATGATCCGTCGCTCGACTGCGCAGCCCGGCGACTACGTCTATGTCACCGGCACCATCGGCGATGCAGCCCTCGGTCTCGCGCTGCTCCAGGACCCGCAGACGGGCACCCGCTGCGGTCTCGACGAGGCCGCGTCGACTTATCTCGCTGGAAGACTATCCCGTCCCGTCCCGCCGCTTGCTCTTGCGCCGGTCGTCCGTGCGTGCGCCTCGGCAGCGATGGATATCTCGGACGGACTTATGAAGGACTTCGACCGCCTCTGCCGCGCGTCGGGGGTTGCCGGCAGGATCGAGGCTGGGCGTGTGCCGCTGTCCGAGGCCGCACGCGCCATCCTCGCCTGTGGCGGCGCTTCATTGACTGACTTGATGTCTGGCGGCGAAGACTATGAGGTCCTCGCCACCATCGCGCCCGAGCGAGCCCCCGAGCTCGAGCGTCTCGCCGCAGCGGCCGGCACACGCACGACGCGCATCGGCGACATCACCCGCGGCTCGCCCGGCGCCGTCGCCGTCTCTGCGTCGGGGGAGGCGATTACCTTCGTCAAGTCGGGATGGGATCACTTTTCGCAACCCTGACGCGATCAAATCGCATCGGGCCAGGGTTGCGTGGGACTAAGTGGCAGAATAACAGCACGCCAACGTCTTGGTTTGGCCATATCCTGGCGGCTATTGAGGCGTTGGCGTCGAGGTCGGAGGGATGCGGCCACCGGTAGAACGTGGTCGTAGCGGTAGATCGTTGTTGCCCGCCGCTCTCTGAACAAGAACTGGGACGGATTCATGCTCGCACATCGCGCGCCTGCGCGGCTTTTCGGTCTGCATCTCTGGGGTGGGGACGCAGGGAGCAGCCGCCTGGCCGCATGCGCCTCCGCCGCCATTGCGAGCTTGATGCTGCTCGCAGTCCCCGCACACGCCCAGGCCGCGCAGGCGAACTGGTGGGAGAGCCTGACGGGCTCGGGCTCCGCCGACTACTCCAACCGCCGCGAGGATGATCGCCCCGCGCGCCAGGCCGAGCCCCTGGATGACCTGCGCCCTGACGCCGTGCCGCTGCGCTCTGACGAGATGATTGCCTCGATCGAGGACGCCATCGCGCGCTACCAGCAGATCGCACAGCAGGGCGGCTGGCCCGTCGTGCCTCCCGGACGCATGATGCGCGAAGGCGAGGAGGACGAACGTGTTCCTATCCTGCGTCGCCGGTTGATCGCCAGCGGCGACCTGCGGCCGAGACAGTCGTACTACAACTCGTACTCGTTCGATGACGAGCTCAGCAGCGCTGTGAAGCACTTCCAGCGCCGCAACGGTCTGCGCCCGACGGGCCGCGTCGAGCGCTCGACCTATCCAGCGCTCAACATGACGGTTGAGGAGCGCATCAACCAGTTGCGCCTCAACCTCGGTCGCATTCGCGAGTTGATGTCGAGCCCGGTCGAGGAGCGCTACGTTCTCGTCAACATCCCGGCCTTCCAGCTCGAAGCGGTCGAGAAGTACGAGGTGCAGCAGCGCCATCGCGTCATTGTCGGGCGCACCGAGCGTCAGTCGCCATCGGTGAAGGCCACTATTCGGGCGCTGAACTTCTTTCCCTACTGGCGCGTGCCGGACAGCGTTGCGCATCTCGACCTCATCCCGCGCCTCATGAAGGAGCCGGATTACCTGCTGAACGAGAAGATCCGCGTGTTCGATGCCTCGGCAACGCGGGAGATCGATCCGCAGACCGTCAACTGGGGCTCTCCCGAGGCACAGAAGTTCAGGTTCCGTCAGGATCCCGGGCCGCAGAACGCCCTCGGCCTCGTGCGCATCGACATGCCGAACGAGCATACCGTCTACATGCACGATACGCCGATGAAGCAGCTCTTCGGCCAGCGCTCGCGCGCCTTCAGCGCCGGCTGCGTGCGCGTTGAGGGCGTGTTCGATCTCGTCGATTGGATCGCATACTACGAGGCCGGCTGGGGCCAGCCCGGACGTGCACAGCAGATCGTTGACGCGGGTCAGCCGCTGGACGTCACGCTGACACGACCGTTGCCGGTCTACTTCGTCTACATCACCGCCTGGGCCGAGCGCGACGGAGAGGTCGTCTTCCGCCCCGACATCTACGGCCGCGACGGTGCGGTCGACCAGGTCGCCGAGATGGACCGCGATCCCAACGATCCAGCTCCGGTGGTGACGCTCGCCCCATAAGCGGCGCGCCCACCCGCCGCCCGCTTTTCCCAGCCATTCGTCCTGGCCTCGTTCTCCCGTGCCCTTCGCCGCCCTATATTTCTAGAGGGCGCATTCTTAGCGGAGCAGGCGCGTGGGCTGGTCGATCAAACTCTTCTCGTGGGGCGGCACTGCCGTCCGCATGCACATCACTTTCCTGTTGCTGCTCGCCTGGATCGCCGCCGTGCAGTGGTCGCGCGGGGGCGCGCACGAGGCGATCTCTGGCGTTCTTTTCATCCTCGTTCTGTTTGCCTGCGTCGTGCTGCACGAGTTCGGGCATATCTGGGCCGCGCGCCGCTACGGCATCCGCACACCCGACGTGACGCTGCTGCCGATCGGCGGCGTTGCCGCTCTGGAGCGCATGCCGGAGAAGCCCTCGCAGGAGATCGTCGTCGCGCTCGCCGGTCCGGCCGTCAATCTCGTCATCGCGCTGGTGTTGATCACCGCGCTCGGGCTTCGACTCGACGCAGGGCAGATGTCGCTCGACGCGCTTCAGTCGTCGTTCCTGGCGCAGGTGGCCGTCGCCAATGTCGTCCTGTTCGTGTTCAACCTTATTCCGGCCTTCCCGATGGACGGCGGGCGGGTGCTGCGCGCCGTGCTCGCCATGTGGCTCGGTCACGCGAGCGGCACCAGGTTGGCGGCGACCATTGGCCAGGTGCTCGCCGTCGGCTTTGCCTTCCTTGGCTTCATGGGCAACCCGATGCTCATTCTCATCGCCATATTCATCTTCCTGGCGGCGAGCGGTGAGGCCGGTGCCGTCGAGGTGCAGGAGCTGATGCGCGGCCGTCCCGTCAGCGACGGCATGATCACCAGCTTCGAGGCGCTGGGTGTCGGCGCCACGGCTGACGACGCGGCCGCTAAGCTCTTGAGCACCACCCAGCAGGAGTTTCCATTGATAGACGGGGCTGGCCATCTGCGCGGGATCGTCACGCACAAGGCGATTATCGAGGCGCTGCGCAATGGCGAGGGTGGCAAGCCGGCACTGGAGATCATGGACGCCGATGTGCCGACGGTACCGGTTAATGAGCAGCTCTCCGTTGCGGCTGAGCTGCTGCGCCGCTCGAAGTCGCACGTCGTCGGCGTCGTCGACGCAGCGGGGCGTCTTGCCGGTTACGTGACGCCGGAAAATCTCAGCGAGCTGGTGGCGATCGGCGCCTCGCGCAGCAAGCCGGCAGGAGATTGGCTGCGTGGTTAGCGCCTAGTTCCGTGACGCGGCGAGCGCTACGTCCATGGGCAATCCAGTGGCACGCAGGATCTGGCGCGAGTCGCCTATCCCCCCAGACGTCCCACTGGGTTGACATATATCGTATGCATTTCTTCTTGCTTGAGCGGCGAAAGCAGGCCCGCTACTGCTCATGCAGGGGGGCCGATGTCACACGGCGCCCGTTGGGGAATGGCCGCGCAATCGGCCATGGACTGAAAGCGTGCACGCGTACCTTGCCACTGCCTCGCTTGCGACGCCCGGCTCAGTTCTCCTGAGCCGTTTCCGCACGTGCGCTGGCCGGATTGATCGCGTTACCATTCGGGGGGCTTCGCATGGCTGACCATGATGCCGGCCGCGAGATGCGGGATGAGCCGGCCCTCAGTCAGGACTTTCCAGCACCCAAGAATGGCCGGGTCACCAGCTTGCCCGCCACGGTCGGCGCCAATCTGCGCCGCCTGCGCGCGCGTAGTGGGCTCTCCCTGGAGAAGCTGGCCGCCATTTCGGGCGTTAGCCGCGGCATGATCGGCCGCATCGAGATGGGACGCAGCACGCCAACCGTCGGGCTCTTGTCGCAGCTTGCAGATGCGCTGGACGTGCAAATCGTCAGCCTCATCACGGTGCGCGACGTGCCCACCGCCAGCGTGCTGCGGCACGGGGGCTCGACGACGATCGCGGCGAGCGACGGCAAGTTCGTCACGCGCCCGCTTTCCAGGCGTCATCTTGCGGGCGTCGAGTTCTTCGAGATCACCATCGCTCCCGCTCACCTCGAGGAGGGAGCGCGGCGCGAGTCCGGCACGGTGGCGCATGTGGTGGTCGCGAGCGGAGTAGTCGTCGTCACCGTCGCCGGCGAGCAGCCCACGACGCTGGCAGCGCGGGATGCGATCATCTTCCCGGCCGACGTGGCGCACAGCTACCACAACGTCGGCGACGACGAGGCAATTCTTTACGTTACGCTGTCGCCTCCAGCATCCCACGCCTGATATCCAGCCCCACGAAAGAAGGCTGGTGCTATTCCAGCAGTTGGCGGGCAATGCGCGCCGCCTGCAACCGGATGTCGGGCACGGCGATCGACTCCCAGAACACGCCTGACGTCACCGGCCCGATGGCGAACAGGCGCTGAGACACCTCTCCATCGACGCCGATGACGGCGCACTGAGGTGTCACATCGAGGCCGAGCCGCAGCACGTCCGGGCGTGCTTGCCCGCGCCGTACGAGCGATTGCAGAAATGGGTTCTCACTGCGAGTCACATCGCCCGCCCGCCCGCGGCATTCGAAGACCGCCTTGGCGTAGAGCCGTTGCGCTTCGCCGCTTCCGCGCAGCGTAGCCAGCACATCGACGCCCTCGCTGCGCGGTTCAAATCCTTTGAGGCGCGCAGCGAGGATGCGCAGTTGCCCGCTATTGCGTGCGCTGGCGATCGTCTCGGCGGCAGACGGCGCAATACGATGGCGATGCTGATCCCACCATGGGCGCGCATGCCGTAAGAACCGTCGCTTGTCTTCGGTCGACAGCGACTGCCACAGCCGCTGCGTGTGCGGCCGCACGGCATCGACGACACTGCGCCAGTCTCCGCCGGATGCCTCCAGCTTGTCCACCTCCCGCCGCAGCCATCGCGTGATCTGAGCGAGGGTGGCGCCGAACGGCACATCGGCAGCGTTGATCGTTGCGGCGCGGATGGGTCGATGCGCGTGCGCCATGAGGCCGAGCGGCGAGATGGCGGTGATGAGCCCGCGGTGCCCCTTGTGCAGCAGGGAAAGCGCCCAATCGACCATGGTCAGCCCAGTGCCGATCATCACCACCGGAGCATCCGCCGGTAGCTCGGGCGCGGTGGAGTTCTGCCAGCCGTCATAGCGCCAGGGCGCCTTCGGAAGCATCGGCCCCTCGTTGCCGGTAGCGATGACGACCTTCTCCGCCGCCATCGACGTGCCGTCGGCGAACCTGACTGAAATGGTCGGCGCGACGTTCTCTTCCAGACCGACCGCGCCGCCGCGAATGCGCTGCAATCGCCCCTGGGCGAAGTGCGGGGCAAGGAGTCCGGCAAGGTAGTCCCGATAGATGTGCCGGGGTGCAAAGTAGTAGGGGCTCGGCAACTGGTCGGCCGTGGCGGGGACATGATCGCGCAGCCAGCGCACGAAGTGATCCTCGTCGTCCGCGAACGCGCTCATGTTGGACGCGCGCACGTTGAGCAGGTGGCTGCGGTCGTTGGTCGAGTACGCCACGCCCGCACCGAGCTCCTCGCGTTGCTCGACGATGGTCACCTGGCATGTGGCATGTGGCATCCGCAAAAGATGCGTCGCGAGCAGCACCCCGCTTGCGCCACCGCCGATGATGATCACGCGCGCCATAGCTCTCGGAATCTGCTTCGCGAATGTCGGGACGCAAGAACCGCTGGAGGGAGCCGTAAGCCGAGTCAGCACCTGCCGCGCCGAGCGCTTACGGCATCGTTAGCGCGCCGGGAAACAAGAAATCTGCATATGCAGCGCTCAAATCCTGCATCGCTGTCGAGGGCTGAAGGCGGTCGTCTCGGCCGTGCCCTCGGAAGCCCTCTGTTGGGCGCGAGTTGGTTCGTTAAGATGAGCGATACATCTGTCATCATGAGCAAATTTGCTGAAAATTGCTTTTTGTAGGTTTTGTGTGGGCCCTTAGTGACTGATTCGCACCACCCCCTGTGGGCACCGTGTGTTCCTAAAAATTTCAATATATATCAACGCACTAGATAGCTGTGGGGCGAGCTGGTGTGCCGCTTTGCGCACGCTTTGCGCATAAGACGATCGTTTCTTTTTCGTTGGCTTCGAGAAGCGCCCCCGGTAACCCTTAGGTCATTCGCCGGTGCGGGCGTAACTGTCCGGCGATTCGTTAAGTCAGCGTCGCGTTGTGGCGTAACAGTAGCGTTAGGAGTACGTGATGTACGGGGGAGTAAGGGGTAGGACCAACCTCGCGTTGGTTCTCGGAGCCGGCATGCTTTTGGGTGCCGCGCCAGTACACGCAGCCGATCTGGGCGGTGATTGCTGCAGCGATCTTGAGGAGCGCGTCGCTGAGCTCGAAGCCACGACCGCTCGCAAGGGCAACCGCAAGGTTTCGCTGACCGTCTCGGGCTTTGTGAACGAGCAGGTTCAGTGGTGGGACGACGGCGCTGAGTCGAACGTCTACGTCGGCACGAACGGTGCTGATCCGACGCGCTTCCGTTTCGTCGGCAAGGCCAAGATCGACAAGGATTGGTCGGCTGGTTACATCATCGAGATCGGCATCCAGTCTGCCCGTCAGGATTCGACCAGCCAGAACAACGATGACGACGTCAATGCTCTCAACCTGCGCCACAGCGCTTGGTTCTTGGAGAGCAAGACCTACGGTAAGTTGACTGTTGGTCAGACCTCTGCGGTCAACGACGGCATCACCGAGCTCTCGCCGGCGAAGACCACCGTCAGCAAGCAGATCACCATTTTCACGCCCAACGCGAAGTATGCGCTGCGTGACTCCTCCGGCGCCACGATCGGCACCACTTGGGGCGACCTGCAGCGTGGTGGCGGTGGTGAAGGCGACCGTTTCAACGTCGTTCGTTACGACTCGCCTGAGTTCGGCGGCTTCGTTGCCTCTGCGAACTGGGGTGAGGACGACCTGTGGGCCGTTGCTCTGCGTTACACCGGCGAGCTGCACGGCTTCAAGATCGCCGGCGGCATCAGCTACGCTGAGGTCACCGACAATTCGCAGGGCTTCAACGGCAACGCCGAGGTTGGCCACGACGAGGGTACCTCGTGGGGTGGTTCGATCAGCGCTCTGCACATCGACTCGGGCCTGTTCGTGAGCTTCGCCTACGGTGAGGCGGAACTGGCGTCTTCTCTGGTCACCGGTGACAACGACTATAAGAACTGGAACATCCAGGCTGGTATCCAGAAGAAGTTCACCCCGCTCGGCGCAACGACGATCTACGGCGAGTACTTCAATGGCGACTTCGGTGTTGCCAATGCAGGCCCCGTCACGTCGTCTGACGTGGACGTCTGGGGTGCTACGGCGATACAGAGCATCGATGCCGCTGCTCTCGACCTCTACATCGCCTATCGTCACTACGAGGCCGATGCTTATGCCGGCCCGGCGAAGCTCTCGCTCGAGGACTTCGACACCGTGTTCGCCGGTTCCAAGATCAGCTTCTGATCTGACCGCCTGACGCTACAATCGCTGCCGCCGGGTCCCGTACCCGGCGGCAGTTTTCTTTCCGGTCCCGCTGCACGCGCTGCGTAAGCTTGGTGCTGAGCGAGAGCCTCCGTTGCTAGGCTTCGCAGGCTGGGGACCGCCCACGGCCCCCCAAATAGCCTCGCTCCCCCTCCGGGGTTCGCAGACAGCCCTCCCGTGGGCCTTCTTAGACAGTCGAAGGGATCTCGCCCCTCACGCGCGCTCTATGGCGATGGCCGTAGCCTCGCCGCCACCGATGCACGCCGAGGCGATGCCACGCTTGAGCCCTCGATGTTCGAGCGCGTGCAGCAGCGTCACGATAAGGCGCGCACCTGTCGCGCCGATCGGGTGCCCGAGGGCGCAGGCCCCACCATTGACGTTCAGCTGCTCCCGCGCCAGGCCGAGTTCCTTCTGCGCCGCCATCGCGACCACTGCGAATGCCTCGTTGACCTCATAGAGGTCCACCTCGCGCGCCGCCCATCCGGCCTTGCCGAGCAGCTTGCGGATGGCCGGGATGGGAGCAGTGGTGAACCACTGCGGCTCCTGGCTGTGTGTTGCATGCGCACGAATGATCGCCCGTACCGGCATCCCTCGGCGCTCGGCAACCGAGCGACGGGTCAGGAGCAGCGCGGCCGCGCCATCGGCATTCGCCGAGGAGCTCGCCGGCGTAATCGTCCCATCGCGCCGGAACGCCGGTTTGAGCTGCGGGATCTTCTCGGGCGACACTTTCAGCGGGTTCTCGTCGTCGGCGATGATCCTGTCGCCCCCTTTGCCGGCTACGCGCACCGGCACGATCTCCGCCTTGAAGCGCCCCTCGCCAATGGCCGACCGGGCGCGCACCAGCGTCTCGGCCGCGAATGCGTCCTGCGCGGCGCGCGTAAACTGATAGCGCTCCGCCGTTGCCTCGCCGAAGTCGCCCATGCTGCGACCGCGCTCGTAGGCGTCCTCGAGGCCGTCAATCAGCATGTGGTCGAGGATGCGGTCGTGCCCCGCGCGATAGCCGCTGCGTGCTTTGGTCAGCAGGTACGGCGCGTTGCTCATCGACTCCATGCCGCCCGCAACGACGATCCCTGCGCTGCCGGCAGCGATCAAGTCATGGGCGAGCATCGTCGCCTTCATCCCTGACCCGCACACCTTGTTGATGGTCGTTGCCCCGGTGCTGTCGGACAGCCCCGCGCCGCGCGCCGCCTGGCGCGCCGGAGCCTGACCCTGTCCCGCCTGCAGGACATTCCCCATCAGCACTTCATCGACTGCTTCGACTTCGATGCCAGCTCGCTCGACGGCGCTCCTGATGACGTGTGCGCCGAGCGCGTTGGCGGAGAGGCCGGCGAGCTCGCCCTGGAAGCGGCCAAGCGGCGTGCGGACCGCAGAAACGATCACGATCGGGTCGCGCGTAGTCATGTGCTGCCTCTAAGACAAAGCCGAGGCGGATTGCCGCCCTGTATTCATGACGGGCAACATAATATATGATGGTCGTAATGCAATGCCGCGCTCTGCCGCGGTGAACAGGATGGATGACGCATGACCGACGCCACGCAGTTGCCGTTTGCAAGTGCCGCCCGCAGCGCGGCGCGCGCCATGTCGGGATTGGAGTTCCTGCGCGGCCTCATGGATGGCACGGTGCCGCCACCCGCGTTCAGCGCCACTGCTCGTATATGGCCGGTCGAGGTCGGAGAAGGGCGCGTTGTCTTTGAGGGCGAGCCAAAGTGCGACTTCTACAACCCTATGGGTGTCATCCACGGCGGCTGGGTAGCAACGCTGCTCGATACCGCCATGGCATGCGCCGCGCACTCGGCGCTGAAGCCGGGTGAGACCTTTACCACCCTGTCGATGAGTATCACCTACGTGCGGCCGGTGGTCGAGACGACGGGGCGGCTGCGCTGCGCAGGCGTGTTGCTGCATTCGGGCGGCCGCATCGCCAGCGCCGAGGGCAAAGTCTACGATATCTCGAACGACCTCATTGCCCATGGCAGCGAGACGTGCCTCATCATGCGCGCCAGCCGTGGATCATAAGGAGAAAAGCATGCCACGCGTTTCGAGGAAGCAGGCCGAGGCGAATCACGACGCCGTGATTGCAGCCGCTGCGCGGCTGTTCAAGGCGCGCGGCATCAACGGCGTCAGCGTGCCGGCACTGATGGCGGAAGCAGGCCTGACCCACGGGGCGTTTTACGGGCACTTCAAGTCCAAGGAGGAATTGGCCGTCGCTGCCTGCGAGCATGCCTTCGCGGAGATGCGGTCTCGTCATGACGATACCCTGGCACACCATCAGGGGGACAGGCACGCGGCATTGATCGAGTTCATCAACCGCTACACCTCGAAGGCGCATCGCGATAAGCCGGAGCTTGGCTGCCCGATCGCAGCATTGGCCGACGATGCCGCTCGCGAAGAAAATAAGGGCGCGCTGCGTCGGGCGTTCGCCAGTGGGCTCGAGACGATGGTCGGCTCGGTAAAGACCATGCTCGGCGCACGCTCGAAGGCCGGTCAGCGCGAGGAGGCACTCGCCGATGTCGCGCTTCTTGTCGGCGCCATCGTCTTGTCGCGAGCCACCAAGGGACAGGCGATCTCCGAAGAAATTCTGCACGCGGCACGCAAGACGCTGGCCGGCGCCTAAGTCATCCTGTTCCGGCCTCGTCTAATGGCTTGGCTATAATCATTATAACAATAATTTATTTTGTTGACGGCTTCGGCATGGTCGAGATGGCTGTGGCACGCAGGAACCAAAAGCAAGCGGATAAGGAGACACTCATGACTAAAGGCACCAAGGGCAAGGCACTCGTCACCGGAGCCTCGACCGGCATCGGCGCGGTATACGCCGACCGCCTTGCAAGGCGCGGCTACGACCTCGTCATCGTCGCACGCAACGAGGAGCAGCTTGCGGAGCTCGCGGCGCGGCTCGGCCGCGAGACACAGCGCGACGTCGAGATCATCCGCGCGGACCTCACTCAACAGGCGGACCTGAGGCGGGTGGAGGAAAAGATCACGAGCGACCCCGATATCGCCATTCTCGTCAACAACGCCGGGATCGCTACGAGCGCCAAGCTTGTTGACTACGATCTGCGTTCGATTGACGACATCATTAGTCTCAACATCCTCGCGCTGACGCACCTTTCCGCCGCCGCGGCAAAGGCGTTCAAGAGCCGCGCCCACGGTACCATCATCAATATCGGTTCCGTCGTTGGACTCGCGCCGGAGAGCTTCAACACGACATACGCCGCGTCCAAAGCCTACGTTCTCGCATTGACGCAGAGCCTGAATGCCGAGCTGCAGGGGAGCGGCGTCAGGGTGCAGGCCGTTCTGCCGGGTGCGACGCGAACGCAGATATGGGCCCGCTCGGGGCACGATATCAGCAGCCTGCCAGCCGAAATCGTGATGGAGGTGGATGAAATGGTCGATGCCGCTTTGGCAGGGCTCGACCAGGGCGAGCTTGTCACGATCCCCGCCCTGCCCGATCTCGGCGATTGGCAGCGTTTCGAAGCGGCGCGTGCGGCGATGGCGCCAAAGCTGTCCCTGAAGCAGTCGGCACCCCGCTATCGCCAGCCGAGCGCCGCTTGACGGATAAAAAAGGGGAGCGGTGAAACGCTCCCCTTTGCGATTGTCAGACGGGCGCTGGGTTGCGTTCGAGGAACGTGCCGCGCTGGTGCCAGTAGGGGTAGGTCAGCGGAACCTCGCTCGCCTTGTCGAGCTTCGCCACCTGTTCCTTCGAGAGGTTCCACCCTACGGCCTCGAGGTTCTGCTTCAACTGTTCCTCGTTGCGCGCTCCGATGACGACGGTGGAAACCGTCGGCCGCTGCAGCAGCCAGTTGAGGGCGATCTGCGGGATGGTCTTGCCCGTCTCCTTCGCCACCTCGTCGAGTGCATCGACGACCCTGAACAGATATTCGTCGTCGACCTGCGGCCCGAACTCGGCAGAGTCATGCAGGCGGCTGTCCTTTGGGATTCCGGTGCCGCGGCGGATCTTGCCGGTGAGGCGTCCCCAACCCAGCGGGCTCCACACCACGGCGCCCAGCCCCTCCTCGAGGCCGAGCGGCATCAGCTCCCACTCGTATTCGCGGCCGATAAGCGAATAGTAGGTCTGGTTGGCGACATAGCGCGGATAGCCGTACTTGTCGGCGACGCCGAGCGCTTTTGCGATATGCCACCCGGAGAAGTTGGACACGCCCGTGTAGCGGATCTTTCCGGCGCGTACGAGCGTATCGAGGGTCGAAAGGACTTCCTCCGGCGGTGTCATCGCGTCATAGCCGTGCAGCTGGAAGAGATCGATGTGATCGGTCTGCAGCCGCTTCAACTGCTCATCGACCGTCTTGATGAGGTGCGAGCGCGATGAGCCGACGTTGTTCGGTTCATCGTTGAAGCGAAATGTCGCCTTGGTCGAGACGATGGCCTTGTCCCGTTTGCCTTTCAAGGCTTCGCCGAGGATGCGCTCCGACTCGCCGGACGAGTAGATGTCCGCCGTATCGAACATCGAGAGGCCGGCGTCGAGGCAGATATCGATCAGCCGCCGCGCCTCCGCGACGTCGGTCGATCCCCACGCGGCGAAGAGCTTGCCCTTGCCGCCGAAAGTGCCGGTGCCGAAGCTCAATACGGGCACCGTGAATCCTGATGCGCCGAGACGGCGGTATTCCATGGCTGTGATCCTGTGCTGGGATTGGATTTTGTGGGCCTCAGGCAGATAAGTCCGCCCCCCGGGGATACGCAAGCGCTCTCGGCGACTTCGCCGCAGCCGGGCCTACGCCGCGATCTCGCCACCGATGGCACGCAGGCGTTCTGCATCGCGCAGTGGCGGAGCACCGAACAGCCGCCGGTACTCGCGGCTGAACTGCGATGGGCTGTCGTAGCCCACCGCGTGCCCCGCAGAGGCAGCATCGACGGACGCCGACACGATCAGTCTGCGCGCCTCCTGCAGCCGCAGACGTTTTTGATACTGCAACGGGCTCATGGCCGTCACCGCCTTGAAGTGCTGGTGCAGGGCCGATGGGCTCATGCGCGCTTCCTTGGCAAGCTTGGCGATGCTGAACGGGTCGCGGAAGTTCTGCTTGATCCAGCCAATCGCCCGGTTGACCTGCTGCAGCTTGCTCTCCGCGAATGCGATCTGCGCCATGCGAGAGGTCTGCTCGCCGCGCAGAAGCCGATAGAGGATCTCGCGTTCGATCAGTGGCGCGAGGATGGGGATGTCGCGCGGTGAATCGAGAAGGTGCAGCAGGCGCACGCAAGCATCGAGCAGCGGTGCGTCGGCGTCGCTGACCGCAAGCGCGCGCTCCGGCTGCTCCCGTGCCGCGCGCTCGACGTCGCTTTCCAGCATCAGCGCGGCGATCTCGGCAGGGTCGAGGATGAGCCGAAGACAGAGATAGGGACGCTCCGGGCTCGCCTCGGTGAGCAGGCTGACGACGGGCACATCCACCGAGATGATGAGGTATTGCCCCGCGCGATAGCGCGTCAGCACATTGCCGGTGTCGGCCTGCTTCGCGCCTTGGGCGAGGATGCACAGCGCCGGCTCATAGACCCCGTACAGCGGCTGACCGGCTCGTGAGCCGCGGTGCAGGAATACGCGCGGGATGGCGGTAGGGAAATCGCCATCGACCCCGGTAGATCGTTCAATCAGCGCAGCGAGATCGCCGAGTTCGGATGCCGCGTCGTCCATATTTATCCATATAAATACAAGAGGATGGGTGGCCATTCAGCTAGGCGATCTGGGATCGCCGCGCATCTCGCTACGATCACTCTTGGAGGATTATGCAATAATCAGCAAGCATCGGTCTACCGCCTCCGACGCACCCGAAGGCATGGTCTCCGGCATCGCGGCGTCCCGCCGCCGCATCGAACAGGGAGCCTGCCATGAGCAACATCAGTGGAAAAGTTATCGCCATTACCGGGGCCTCGAGCGGCATCGGCGAGTCGACCGCCAAGCTGCTGGCGGAGCGCGGCGCCAAGGTCGTCGTCGGCGCCCGCCGCACCGACCGGCTGCAGCGGCTCGTAGCCGACATCGAGGCCAAGGGTGGTGCCGCCGGCTACCGGGCTGTGGACGTGACGCGGCGCGAGGACGTCCAGGCGTTCGCCGATTTCGCCAAGGAAAAGTTCGGCCGCATCGATGTGCTCGTCAACAATGCCGGCATCATGCCGCTCTCGTTGATGACCGACATGAAGACCGACGAATGGGATCGCATGATCGACGTCAATATCCGGGGCGTCCTCAACGGTATCGCTGCCGTCCTGCCGAACATGAAAGCTCGCGGCAGCGGCCAGATCGTCAACGTCGCCTCGATCGCCGCACATACCGTGGTGCCGACCGGCGCCGTCTATTGCGCCACCAAGTACGCCGTGTGGGCCATCTCGGATGGCCTGCGTCAGGAGAATCCCGACATCCGCGTGACGACCATCTCGCCGGGCGTCGTGGCAACCGAGCTCGGTCACGACATATCGGACAAGGGCGCGCAGGAGTTCCTCGTCCAGCTTCGCAAGACGGCCGCGCTCACGCCCGACGCAATCGCTCGCGCCGTTGCCTATGCGGTCGAGCAGCCCGATGACGTCGACGTCAACGAGGTGGTCGTGCGCCCGACGGCCAGCAATCTGTGATGATCCTGCACGCGTGGTGGGGCACAATCCGCTCCACCATGCGCACGCGGTATCGTGCCCTGAGGGTGGCGCGGCGAGGGCATTTTGAACCCTCGGCCGCGCTGGCACGTTCTAGGCCTCAGCGATGGGAAATCGAGCATGGTCACCAAGAAATACGAAAAGCGGGACTTCCCCGTCTCGAACGTGCGCCGCTTCCTCGAGCCGGGACCTGTCGTGCTCGTCAGCTCAGCCCACGCTGGCGAGGTCAACATCATGACCATGGGCTGGCACATGATCATGGAGATGCAGCCCTCGCTCATCGGTTGCTATATCTGGAGCGAGAACCACAGTCGGGAACTCGTCCGCAAGAGCGGAGAATGCGCCATTAACCTCCCCACTGCCGACATGGCCGCCAAGGTCGTTGGGATCGGCAACTGTTCGGGCCGCGATACCGACAAATTCGCCAAGTTCAAGCTGACGCCCGAAAGGGGCGCGAAAGTCATGGCGCCGCTCATTTTAGAGTGCTACGCCAACTTCGAATGTCGGCTCTACGATGCGAGCCTCGTCAATAAGTACAGCCTGTTCGTTTGGGAGGTCGTCAAGGCCCACGTCGCGCAGTCTCCGCGCCATCCGCGCACCCTGCACTACCGTGGCGAGGGAGAGTTCATGATCTCGGGGGCCAACACGCGACGCTATCGTCGGCTCTTCAAGCCAGAGATGCTGTGACCGGCGCGGGCGTCCTGCGCTGATCTGAAATATGAGAGACTAACGTAAGAGATTGGAGACGACGCCGTGGAGGCGACACGACAGTTGCACGACGCCGGCCAGAGCCTATGGATCGACGACATTACCCGCGACATGCTCGACAGCGGGCGCCTGGCCAAGATGATCGCGGAGTTGTCGGTCACCGGCCTCACCTCCAACCCGACCATCTTCGAGAAGGCGATCGGCAAGGGCACCGACTATGATGCTGCGATCGAGCCGTTGGCACGCAAGGGCCTCGGCGAGGAAGCCTTGTTCTTCGAGCTGGCGCTGGAGGATTTGTCGCGCGCTGCGGATCTCTTCCTTCCCATCTACCGGCAGACGGCGGGCGTCGACGGCTTCGTCTCTCTCGAGGTGTCGCCATTGATTGCCTACGACACGGAGGCGACGATCGGCGAAGCGAAGCGCCTCTACGCCAAGGCTGGAAAGCCAAACCTGTTCATCAAGATTCCAGGCACGAAGGAGGGGCTGCCAGCCATCGAGGCGGCGACCTTCGCCGGAGTGCCGGTCAACGTCACGCTGCTGTTCTCGACTGCCGACTATCTCGCTGCGGCCGAGGCCTACATGCGTGGGCTCGAGAAGCGCATCGCGGCCGGCCTCGATCCCGATGTGCGCTCGGTCGCCTCGGTGTTCATCAGCCGCTGGGATCGCGCCATTGTCGAAGACGTGCCGGACGAATTGAAGAACCGGCTAGGCATCGCCGTCGGGCAGCATGCTTACCGCGCTTACCGTCATCTCTTGGAATCTGATCGCTGGCAGCGGCTGGCAAATGCCGGTGCTCACGCGCAGCGGCTGCTGTTCGCCAGCACGTCGAGCAAGGACAAGCGCGCTCACGACACGCTCTATGTGGAGGCGTTGGCCGCCCCCAATACAGTCAACACCATGCCAGAGGATACGCTGCGCGCCTTCGCCGACCACGGCAAGCTAAACGGAGTGCTCGTCCCCGATGGCGGTGACTGCGACGTCATCCTCGCCGCGCATGCCAAAGCCGGCGTCGATGTCGAGGCACTGGCGAGGAGGCTGCAGGCGGATGGCGCCAAGGCATTCGCCGCCTCCTGGCAGGACCTCCTCAAATCCATCGGTGCCAAAAGCAAGGCGCTGGCCTAGAGGACCACATGAGCCGCGACGGGGCCGAAGCGCCGCTCACATCGAGCGCCACCTGGCGGGTGCTCTCTGAGCACTACGAGAAGATCAAGGGGGAGCATCTGCGCGCGCTGTTCGCCGCCGACCCGCAGCGCGCCGAGCGCTTCACGGTCGAAGGCGGCGGCCTCGTCCTCGACTATTCGAAGAACCGCATCACCGCCGAGACTATTGCACTCCTCGTCAAGCTGGCTGAGGAGCGCGGTCTCGCCGAGAAGCGCACGGCGATGTTCCGCGGTGACAGGATCAATGTCACCGAGAACCGGGCGGTGCTGCATACGGCGCTGCGTGCCCCGCGCGATGTCGTGATCGAGGTCGATGGCCACAACGTCGTGCCTGACGTGCATGCCGTGCTCGACCGCATGGCCGACTTCGCCGGCCGCGTGCGTAGCGGAACGTGGAAGGGTTACACCGGCAAGCCGATCCGCAACATCGTCAACATCGGCATCGGCGGGTCCTACCTCGGACCTGAGATGGCCTGTCTGGCACTGCGCCCGTTCGCCGACCGCAACCTGCGCTTTCGCTTCGTCTCTAACGTTGACGGCGCTGCCTTCACCGAGGCAACGCACGACCTCGACGCCGCCGAGACGCTGTTCGTCATCTCTTCCAAGACCTTCACCACCCTCGAGACGATGAGCAACGCGGACGTCGCGCGTGCCTGGCTCGTCGATAAGCTCGCCAGCTCGGACGCCGTCGCCCGCCACTTCGTTGCCGTATCGACCAACACCAAGGCGGTGCGCGAGTTCGGCATCGACACGGCCAACATGTTCGAGTTCTGGGACTGGGTGGGCGGCCGCTACTCCATGGACTCGGCCATCGGCTTGTCGACGATGCTAGCGATCGGCCGCGAGCAATTCGCAGACTTGCTCGCTGGCTTCCATGCAATGGACGAGCACTTCCGATCGGCACCGGCAGACAAGAACCTGCCGGTGCTGCTGGCGCTGCTCACCGTCTGGTATGCGGACTTCTTCGGCGCCGAGTCTCAGGCGGTGCTCCCCTACGCGCAGAATCTTGCGCGCTTTCCCGCCTACCTGCAGCAGCTCTTGATGGAGAGCCTCGGCAAGAGCGTCGACGTGCAGGGCCGGCCTGTCGACTATGCGACCGGCACCATCGTCTGGGGGGAGCCTGGAACCGATGGCCAGCACTCGTTCTACCAGCTCCTGCATCAGGGCACGCGGCTCGTGCCCGCGGACTTCATCGGCTTTCTCGCACCCCCGAGCCCGCTCGAGGCCACACACGATCTCCTGATGGCGAACCTTTTCGCCCAGGCCGAGGGCCTCGCGTTCGGCAAGACGCGGGACGAGGTCATCGCCGATGGCGTATCCCCGGCGGAGGCATCGTTTCGCGTCATGACGGGCAACCGGCCGAGCAACATGATACTCGGCGAGCGGCTTGATGCGCGCACGCTGGGCGCGCTCGTTGCCCTCTACGAGCACAGCGTCTTCGTGCAGGGGGTGATCTGGGGCCTCAACCCGTTCGACCAGTGGGGCGTCGAGCTTGGCAAGGTTCTGGCCAAGAGGATCATCGCCGAGCTGCGCGACGGCACGGAGGCGAAGCTCGCGCACGATAGCTCGACCAATGCCCTCATCCGCCGTTACCGCGCGGTACGTCTGCAGGACAGGATTCGGGCGGTTATTAGTAAAATTTGAGCGATCCCGCGCAGGGGATCGCAAGCAAGCTCGCGTATACAGCTCCCGACAACGTCGCTCGCGCCGATGGAGCTCGCCAATGAAACGCAGATCGATGCTTTTCCGCGGCGTCGCCGCCGCCATGACGTTTGCATTCCTCACGGCGGAGTCGGCGAGCGCCTGCACAGGAATCCTGCTGCGCAACGCCGATGGCAGCGTCGTGCACGGGCGCACCGTCGAGTTTGGCGTTCCCCTCGACATCGACTATGTCGTCGTGCCGCGCGGCTACGACTTCACCGGCCTGACGCCACTTGGAGACGGCAAGAAGTGGGCATCCAAATACGGTGCCCTGGGAGCCATCGTGTTCGGCAACCTTGGCATCATGGACGGCATCAACGAGAAAGGCCTCGCTGTCGGCGCCTTCTATTTTCCGACCACTGCCGAGTACACGCCGACGAATGCCGACAACCAGTCAAAGTCGCTATCGCCGATCGATTTCTCCAATTGGATCTTGACCTCGTTCGCCAATGTCGATGAGGTGCGCGCCGCTGTCGAGGCGGGCGAGACTGTTGTCGCGCCGACGTTGCTGCCCGGCTGGCCGCCCGTCGTGCAGCCGTTCCACTGGATCGTCTACGACAAGAGCGGCAAGGCGATCACCATCGAGCCGATCGGCGGCAAGCTCGTCGTCAGCGACAACCCGATCGGCGTGCTGACCAACTCGCCGAGCTTCGACTGGCATATGACCAACCTGCGCAACTACATCGCGCTGAAGCCGCTCGATGTGCCGCCCGTCAAGTTCGACGGCGATACATTTGCCGCCTTCGGCATGGGCTCCGGGATGCTCGGCCTGCCGGGTGACTTCACGCCGCCTGCGCGCTTCGTACGCGCGGCCGTCTTCGCTGGCACCGCCTACAAGGCGCCCGATGCGCCAGGCGGCGTTTTCAACGGCTTCCACATCCTCAACAACTTCGACATCCCCTACGGTGCGGTGCGCGCCGAGGAGGGCGGCAGCGTGCATGCGGATCAGACCATGTTCACGGTCATGCGCGATCCGCAGAACCTGCGCGTCTACTACAGGACCTATGACGACCAGACGATCCGCATGGTCGACATGAAGCGCTTCGACCTCGACGCCAAGGAGATCATGCGCCTGCCGACGGCCGTGACCGCGCAGCCCGTGGTCGACATGACGGGCAAGTTCATCGCCAAGAAGACCGCCGAAAACGCCAGATAGCTGCATCAGTCGCCGTCGAGCGAGTTGAAGCCGAGCGTCTGCCCGGTCAACGCGCCGAGGGCGGCGCGGCCGAGCGCCTCCGCGTTCTTCAGCGACAGGAGCATGGGTGTCAGCCGCTCGCGCGCCTGCGGATCGGTAAAGGCATCCGGAGCCATGGCTGCGGCAGCCTCTCCGGCGCGCACTGCGAATCCGAGATCGGTGGCGACACTGCCGAGGATGGCGATGGCATCGCGCTCCTTGTCGGTGGACGCAAGGTCGTCGGCGCCGAATCCATCCGGGCCAAGAATATCGCGCTCGCCCTCGATGCCGGCGACAACCAAGGGCAGCCCGAGGCCACTATGCGGAAGCAGCGGGCCGGCAGGCTTCGCATCGGCGCCCGCGACCGCGGCCAGCCGCTGCAGGCGCAACACTTCGAGCTGCGTCACGTAGGCACGAAAGAGCGCCTGCGTCGTCTCGTTGGGTGTCAGGTAGGTCTTGTTGCTGGGGCCGGCGCTGAGCCACGTCGCGCCATGTGCGCCCTTCCAGTCGGCGTATGCATCGCTGGCGATCTGAGCGATGTCGCGAGCGAGCGCGCGCACATATCGACAGCGGAAGGCGGCGTCAGGCGCGCTGGTGGCGAGTTGCTCCGAGCCCTGGCCGTAGAGAGCCACATCGAGGGCCCCGAACCCCTGCACCGCCACGCTGGCGCCGGCAAGCTTGGCCGGGTCGATGTCGGCCTCGTCCTTCTTGGCCAGCAACCGCGCCGTCTGCTTGCCGACGATGCCGTGGGCATCGGGATAAAACAGCAGCCGTTCAGTGCGCTGGCCCTGTGTGATGGGGCCGAAGCGAATGGGCTCGATGCGGCCCCAGTCGATGAGCGCGCCGCGGGCCGCCGCGCGCGTCGCTGCGAGCGCTTCCGCCGAAGGGCTGCGGCACAGGGCATCTGCCTTTTCGGCGAGCGCCCGCGCGGCATCATCGAAGCGCTGATACCCTGGCAGGATGATCTTCTCGTACGTGCGTCGCGCCAGGGCGGCATGATCGAAGGCGGCCGCAGGCGTGCTCACCAGCAGCATGACGAGCATTGCGGCACCCAGAATGTGCAAGCTCGATGTGCGTAAACGCAAAACTCTCACAGTGACTCCACGAACTTGATCAAAGCCTCGCGCTCCGCCTTCGGCAGTGCGGCGTACCCATCGCGCGCAGCGAGCGCCTCTCCCCCGTGCCACAGGATTGCTTCCTCGATGCTGCGCGCACGCCCATCATGCAGGAACAGCGTATGCCCGCTGACGAGCTGCGTCAGCCCTATGCCCCAAAGCGGTGCCGTGCGCCACTCCCGCCCATCGGCGACACCCTCCGGCCGATGGTCGGCAAGCCCTTCGCCCATGTCGTGCAGCAACAGGTCCGAATAGGGCCATATCTTTTGCTGGCTGAGCTGCGGCTGCCCGTCCACGTTGCCGGTGGTGAACGATGGAGCATGGCAGCCCTGGCAGTTGAGTCCGTAGAACAAGGTCTTCCCCTGGCGCACGACCGGATCGGCGAAACTGCGCCTGGGCGGAACAGCGAGGTTCTGCGAGTAGAACACGAGGTGATCGAAGACCTTCGGTCCGACCTCCAGATTGTCGTCGCGGTCGGTGTTGCCGTTGGGAGCATCGAGGCAAGCCGGCTCTGCCGCCGTGCAGTCGCCGGACGGCCTTCGGTCGAGCGGGTTGGACAGTCCCATGTCGATTGCGAGGGCGCTGGCTGCTTGCGTGCGCACGGACGGCTTGCCGGCCTTCCAGCCGAAACGGCCAAGGGCAACCGTCTCGTCGTCGGGCGACCAGACCTCATTGGTGCGCCCCGAGATGCCGTCGTTGTCGCGGTCGTCCGGGTCGGCGTTGGCGCGGATATCGCTTTCGGGGATCGCTTCGAGCAGGCCGATGCCGATCATCTGCGGGGCAACGCGCGGCGAGAGCATCGTCTCGGGATGCAGCGGGCCGTGCTTGAGGGCCTCCACGCGATATGTCGGGCGGCGCAGCTTGACGAGGGTACCATCGCCGAGCGTCACGGGCTCGTCGCTATAGGTGATGTGCATGCGGCCCTCGTTGTCGAGGCCGTGCACGGCAAGGTTCTGCAACTGCTCCCCGTACGTCGGCTCGGCGATGCTGTTGATGCGATGAGCGGCGAGGAGCTGCTTCTGTGCATCATTCTGCGGCGGAATGGAAAGGCGCAGAAACATCGATTCCGCGGTGTCGGCCGGATAGTTGGCGCTGGGCGGATGCCCGCGTCCATCCTTCACGTGGCAGCCCTGGCAGGAGCGCGAATTGTAGAGCGGGCCGAGCCCGTCCGATCCGTGCGTGGAGGATGGCGACGAGGCCCACAGCTTGCGGAAGATGGCGTTGCCGACCTTGAACTTGGCTTCGCCCTCGAGCCCGATGCCTTGCGAGGCGTGCGAAAACGCCTCGGGCGTGTCGATGCTCTCGCGCGTCGTCGCGCTCCCCCCCGGACTCTCTTCACCCACCTCAGTCGAAAATCGCGGCGCGATCACTTCGCTCGCAGCCAAGCTGGCCATGCAGATCGCGCCAACGCCCGGCATGAGGATCAGCACAAAGTGGCCGGCTGGCCGGTTCACCTGACGGTTCCAGCGCTGTCGAGACTGTCCGAGCCTTGGAACTCGATCGTCTTGAGATCGAGGGCTGCAATGTCGCGCTCGAGCTCCTTCGACTGTGCGATCAGCGCCTGGATGGCCTGGTCGACCAGCGCGTTCCCCGCCTCGTTGCCTTCGCCGATCATCTGGTCGTAGGCCTCCCCGCCATTGGCCCGGTCGACGATCGCTTGCATGCGCTTCAAGGCTTCGTCGATCGACGCCCGCGTCCGCTGGTCGGCTTCGGGAGACTTGGCGCGCACGAGATCCGAGGCGCTAGGCCCGGAGACGACCGAGCCGTCGATGCGCTTGTAGGAGCCGAGGTAGACGTTCTTGATGCCGAGCGCGTCGTAGTAGTGGGCGTTGTGCGTGTTGTCTGAGAAGCAGTCCTGCTCTTCTTCCGGATCGTGAATGAGCAGGCCGAGCTTCATGCGCTCGCCGGCCAGTTCGCCGTAGGAGAGGCTGCCCAGTCCTTTGAACAGGGCGGCAAGCGCGGCGCGACCATCGTCGGCCATTACCGCTTTGCGTGCAGCACCGTCTGGACCCCATTGCGCGGCCATGTAGGCGAGATCGTCAACGAGAAGATCGGTAACGGCCTCGAGATATTGACCGCGCCGATCGCAATGGCCACCGGTGCAGTTCTTCGTGTCGTAGTCGCTGGCCGGGCGCTTGCCGGCTCCCGGGCCTGTGCCATTCAGATCCTGCCCCCAGAGCAGGAACTCGATGGCGTGATAGCCGGTCGACACGTTGCTCTCGACGCCACCCGCCTCGCGCAGCTTGTCCGACAGCAGCTCTTTGGTGATCTTCGAGGTATCGACCGTCTCGCCGCCGATCTTGATCGACGTGTTGGCGATGACGTTGGCATTGTAGAGATCGTTGTTGGAGCCGGCTTGGTCGATATAGGCCTGCGAGACATAGTCGATGAGGCCTTCATCGAGCGGCCATGCATTCACCCGCCCCTCCCAATCGTCGACGATCTTGTTCCCGAAGCGAAAGGCTTCCGTCTGCATGTAGGGAACCCGCGCGGCAATCCACGCTTTGCGCGCCGCGACGAGGTTCTCCTCCGTGGGCGACTTGATGAGCGTATCGACAGCCGCCCTCAGCTTGCGTGCCTCGATGAGGGAGTCGGTGTAGCCGGCCTCGGCAATGTCGGCGTACGTCTTCGCCACGGCCGAGACAGCAGGTGCATCGGCGGCCAGCGCCGGCAGCGCGAGGAGCAAGGCTATCGTCGCGGTGGCGAGCAGTCTCAGCATGTCGTTGCACCCTCTTTGACGCCGGAGCCCGCCACCCACGCGGGCATCGACTGACCTCGATCAGAGGTCGCATGCGCCTGATCTGAATGATTTCGTACCATCGAAGTCAAGAATATTTTTCCCCGCGATCAGGCTATGAAGCCAGCCCAACGAATGCCACCACCATGCGCAAGGTTGAACCCCTTTCGCGTGCGATGAGAGGCCGCGGAACGACGGCCATTGTGCGGACAGCGCTGGATCGAAACACGATGCATCGGGCATTGAGGCGCAGCCTTGTGGTGGGTACGCTTTTGGTTGCCGTCCTGCCCGCCGTCAGCAGCGCGCGCGCCGCCCCTGCAGCGCCATCGTTTCCTCAGCTCAACGCGCGCGTCATCGACAAGTACGTCTTGCCGCGCTTCGCCGAACTGGCGAGATCCAGCGGCAACCTGGCGGTCGATTTGGCACGAACTTGCGATGGGGATCAGAAGGCCGCCGCGGCGATCAACAAGAGCTATGCCGACACCGTGCTCGCCTGGGCGGCGGTGGAGTTTCTGCGCTTCGGCCCGATGTCCGAGGTCGGGCGTCCGGAGCGCTTCGACTTCTGGCCGGATCCGCGCGGCGTCGGGCAGCGTCAAGTCGTAGCGCTGGTCTCCAAGCGCGATGCGACGGCGCTCGACCCGGCCACGCTCTCCAAGAAGAGCGCGGCTGTCCAGGGACTCTCGGCGCTCGAGGTGTTGCTCTCCGACGAAACCCATCCAATCACCGGCGCCGATGAGAACGCGCGCTACCGCTGCAAGCTTGCGCATGCCATGGCACAATCTACCCACGCGCTCGCCGAGGAGATACTTACGGAATGGCAAGGTGACAGCGGCTGGCGCCGGCGCATGGTGGAGCCGCGCGCCGACGATGCGCGCTACAAGTCCGCCGAGGAGCCGGCTGCGGACTTTGCGCGCGCCCTCATCACCGGATTGCAGATGATCCAGGACCGCGAAGTGGTGCCAATGATCGCCGCGCAGGCGAACCCGGACAAGCCGCCGCGTCTGCCATTCTCCCGCTCGGGACTTGCCGCCCGCTACATTGCCTCGGGCGTAGCATCGACCAAGGCGCTCTACGAGGCCATGGCGTTGGCGCGTAGCGTCCCACCCGACAAGACCTGGATGCCGCGCTGGATAAGCGCGGCATTTGAGCGGCTGGCCCGCGATGCCCCAGCCGCGGTAGAAGGGATCGGACGCGCGAAGGACAATCCGAACCGCGAGCGTGACCTGCGCATGGTGCGTTTCCACATCGAAGGCATCCGCAAGCTTGTCGGCCGCGAGATGGCGCCGGCTGCGGGGTTGACAATAGGGTTCAACGAGCTCGATGGCGATTGATCGGCGGCATTTCCTCATAGGCACGGCGCTGTCGCTCGCCTCAGCGCACGCATCACGCGCCTTTGCCGGCGTGCTTGAGGCAGAGGACGGGAGCGGGATCGTTCCCGGCGACCTGATTGCGGCCTGTCGCCGCCCGGATGGCAACTACTCGGTCGTCATCTTGTCGCTTGATGGCAGCGTGCTGCGCGAGCTGCCCCTCGAAGGCCGTGGTCACGATATTGCTGTCGATCGCGCTAGCGGCACGGCCGTGGTGTTCGCGCGTCGCCCGGGATCCTTTGCGCTCGCCTTCGACATCCATGGCCGCCGCGAGCCGGTGTTGTTCACGACGCCTTCCAATCGTCATTTCTACGGCCACGGCACGTTCTCGCGCGATGGGCGGCTGCTCTACGCCACAGAGCATGACAACGAGACGCGCGATGGCCTGATCGGCATCTACGACGCGACGAACGGGTATCGCCGCATCGGCGAGTTCCGAACCTACGGCGTTGG
>Ga0164243_10002305_pt1 | contig 31764 bp, 26 predicted proteins | sample OricompcompostOP_FD_108781 | JGI IMG/M metagenome (GOLD analysis project Ga0164243, IMG submission 108781) | Organic Plus compost microbial communities from Emeryville, California, USA - Original compost - Organic plus compost (OP) | ecosystem: Engineered > Solid waste > Mixed feedstock >... | reverse complement strand
GGCTTCGTCTACGGGCAGGCCGCGGACCTCACGCCCGCGCAGGCCACGTTCGTCGGAAACCTCACGTTGCTCGGGACGGCGACCGCCGCGCTGGGCGCGATCACCGGTAGCCGAGACGGCGAGTTCGGCAGCTGGGAGAACGGCTCGCTCGCGCTCGGCCTCGACGCCGGCCTCGTCGCGGGTGCGCTGATCGCGCCGAAGCTCGACTGGTCTCCTCGACGAGCGAAGATCGTGCTCGCGGCGAGCGGCGCCGGCGCGCTCGTCGGCGGCATGCTCGCGGGGCTGACGACGCGCAAGCAGATGACGAGCGTCGACGGCACCGAGACCGAGCACAACGGCGACGTCGTCGCGGCCTGCATGACCGCCGGCATGTGGGCCGGCTTCGGCCTCGGGATCATGATGACGCGCGACGCCGCTCCCGATCCCACTTCGATGCAGCCGTCAAGCCCGTCCCTCCGTGAGAGTCCGACGACGTACGCACCGTGGATTGGTGATCGGGGCCAGCTCGGAGTCATGGCTGGAGGAACCTGGTAGCCCCGATCGCTTGCACGGATCGCCATCCCGGGTGATCGTAACCAGGCATGGTGTCATGCCTGCTCTGCTCCTCGCCGCGCTCGATCGGCGTCCTGTGTACGTCTCACGGTGTGGCGATCGCTTCGCCTGGAATCACGAGTGAGCAGATCTTCTCGCGCGTCCAGACGCCCGTCGCGGCGTTGATCGACGCCTGGGGAGTGGCTCACGGGGTGACCGACGGGACGAAGGTCGGTCGCGACCCCCGCGTCGACATCGCCGTGCTCCACGCCTCGGTTTCGAGCGAGCACGCGCAGATGAAGCTCGTCGATGGCCACTGGCACATCGTCGACAACTCGAGCCGCAACGGCACCGAGGTCGAGGGGAACCGGGTCACCGATCATCAGCTCACGCCAGGAAACACGATCCGCCTCGGTGACGTGAAGTTCTACTTCTGGCCCGAGGCGCTGCCGAAATTCGAGCCGCCGCGGGGCTCCGGCCGCACCGCGCCGACCCGGCGCGACGAGCTGGTGTTCAGCGCGAAGGTGATGACGCCGCGGGGCCACGCCCTCGACCTGCGCCAGCGCGTGGACGGCGGCGTGCTGCGGATCGGCGAGGGCTCGATCGAGCTCGCCGCGATGGAGTTCGGGCTGCTCCAGCTGCTCGTCGAGCGGCGCCGCACCGTGGCCGATCCCGAGCTCGCCTACGTCGCGTGGCACGAGATCGCGGACGCGCTGTCGTTCCGCTCGGTGCAGGCCGACAGCGAGAACGTGCGCGAGCTCGTCCACCGCGTCCGCCGCAAGCTGTCCAACGTCCAGGCCGACGACCTGATCGAGAGCAAGCGCGGCGTCGGGTACCGGCTCGCCGGCGAGCCCGGCTGAACCGCTCCCGCGGCGTATACTGGGCGCGATGGCCCGGGAACCAGGATCCCCCAGCTCGCGACGCAACAACCCGACGGCCCGCCGCCGACGCCAGGTGCAGTGGGCGCGACGCGCGCGCCGGCTCGGGCTCGCGTGGCAGAACGCGCTCGAGATCGCACGCGCGGGTCGACTGACAGCGCCGTATGGCGCCCCGTTCGAGGTGATCCACCAGGACAAGGTGTTCCGGCTGCGGCGCTACCAGCCGTCCGCCGAGCCCGCGACCTCGTCGCGGCAGGGTTCCCTCGCCGCGCCGCTGCTGCTCGTACCGCCGCTGATGGTCGCGTCGGAGGTCTACGACATCTCTCCCGATACGAGCGCGGTCTCCGCGCTGTCGCGGTCGGGCGTGGACGTCTGGCTCGTCGACTTCGGCGCGCCCGAGCACGAGGAGGGCGGCCTCGAGCGCACGCTCGACGATCACGTGCGCGCGGTGTCCCAGGCGATCGATCGCGTGCGCGAGGTGACGGGTCACGACGTCCACCTCGCCGGCTACTCGCAGGGCGGCATGTTCTGCTACCAGGCCGCCGCCTTCCGCAAGTCCGCCGGCCTGGCGTCGGTGATCACGATGGGCAGCCCCGTCGATCTGCACCGCACCGTGCCGATCGACGAGGACATGACCGAGCGGCTCGTCGCGGGCCTGCGCGCCGCGCTGTCATGGCCGCTCGCGCGGATCGAGGGCCTGCCCGGGTTCCTTACGTCCACGGGGTTCAAGCTGCTGTCCGCGCGCAAGGAGGCGCTGCAGCTCGTCGACTTCGTCAAGAACCTGCACGACCGCAGCGCGCTCGAGAAGCGCGAGGCCAAGCGCCTGTTCCTCGGCGGGGAGGGCTTCGTCGCGTGGCCGGGCCCGGCGTTCCGCAAGTTCGTCGACGATCTCGTCGTCGGTAACCGCATGCAGGCCGGTGGCTTCGTCATCGACGGCCACACGGTCACGCTCGCCGACATCGAGTGCCCGATCCTGTACATGCTCGGCAGCCGCGACGAGATGGGCCGCCCCGCGGCCGTGCGCGGGATCCGGCGCGCCGCGCCGAGGGTCGAGGTCATGTACGAGGTCCCGGTCAAGGCGGGGCACTTCGGGCTCGTCGTCGGCTCGACGGCGCTCGCGGTCACGTGGCCGACGGTGGTCGAGTGGATGCGCTGGCGCGAGCGCGGCGGCTCCCCGCCGGCGCAGGCGATCGACGTACGCGCGCAGGAGCTCGCCGAGGCGACGTCCGCCGCGCCGCACGAGCCGAGCGACGACGACGGCGACGAGGACACGACCGAGACGCTCGATCTCGCGCGCGAGCTCGTCGAGAAGACCGCGCGCGCGGCGGTCGAGCGCGTCGCCGAGCTCTCGGAGGATCTCGGCGCGTACATCGACAACGCGCGCTGGCAGCTGCCGCGGCTCCAGCGGCTGCGACACCTCCAGGACGACTCGCTGATCTCGATGTCGCGCGCGCTGGCGACGCAGGCGCAGCGGATCGGCGAGCGCACGTTCTTCCTGTTCCGCGGCCGCGCGTTCACGTACGCCGACGCGAACCGCCGCGTCGACGCCGTCGTGCGCGGGCTGATCGCGTGTGGCGTCCGCCCGGGCCAGAAGGTCGGCGTGATGATGTCGTCGCGGCCGAGCCACCTCTCGCTCGTCGCGGCGATCAACCGGCTCGGCGCCGTCGCGGTGCTGCTCGCGCCCGAGACCTCCGACGACATGCTGCCGCGCGCGCTCGAGCTCGGCGACGCCGACGTCCTGATCGTCGATCCGACGCACGCCGCCCGCGCCCGCGCGGCCGTGAGCTGCAAGGTCCTCGTGCTCGGCGGCGTCGGCGAGGTGCGCTGGCAGCCGGGCGAGCCGCGCGTGTTGCCCCCGGGCGTGATCGACATGGAGGCGATCGATCCCGAGGCGGTCGCGCTCCCGAGCTGGTACCGCCCGGATCCCGGCCGCGCGCGCGATCTCGCGATGGTGTTCGTCTCGTCGGGCCAGCACGAGCCCCCGCGCGCGACGAGGATCACGAACCGCCGGTGGGCGTTCTCCGCGATCGGCGCCGCGGCCGCCGCGACGCTCACCACGCGCGACACCGTCTACTGCTGCCTGCCCCTCCACCACCCGTCGGGGACCCTCGTCGCCGCCGGCAGCGCGCTCGTGGGCGGGTGCCGGCTCGCGCTCGCGTCGAAGTTCGAGCCGACGACGTTCTGGGACGAGGTCCGGCGTTACGGCGTCAGCGTCGTCTACTACGCGGGCGAGATGTGCCGGCGGCTCGTCGACGCGCCCCCGGTGCTCGGCGAGAAGAACAACCCGGTGCGGCTGTTCGCGGGCTCCGGCATGCGCAAGGACGTGTGGCGCCAGCTCGTCGACCGGTTCGGACCCGTCGGCGTGCTCGAGCTGTACGCCGCGACCGAGGCGAGCACCGTGCTCGCGAACGCGCGCGGCAAGAAGGTCGGCTCGGTCGGTCGCCCGCTGCCGGGCAGCCCGGAGGTCGTCGTCGCGGCCTGGAGCTTCCCCGACGATGACTTCGAGCGAGACGGCGCCGGCCGGCTGTACCACGCGCGCGTCGACGAGCCCGGCATGCTGATCGCGAAGCTGTCGGCGCGCGCGGCCACCGACGTCGCGCACATCGATCCGCGGCGCCTGCTCCGCGACGCGTTCGAGCCCGGCGATCTGTGGTTCGTCACCGGAGAGATCGCCGAGGTCGACGTCGAGGGCGACTACTGGCTCGTCGATCGCGCCTCGCAGATGATCCACACCCGGATGGGCGCGGTCGCGTCGACGCGCATCGAGGACGCGCTGTACGACGCCTCGCAGGTCGCGCTGTGCATCGCGGCGGGACGCCCCACCGACGACGATCCCTCCGTCGAGGTGCCGGTCGCGCTGGTCCAGATCCAGCCCGGCGCCGCGCTCGACCTCGACGCGCTGTCGGCCGCTGTCGCGACGCTCCCCGAGTACGCGCGCCCGCGCACGGTGAAGCTCGTCGACGACATCCCGCTCACCGCGGGATTCCGCCCGATCAAGCACCGGGCGCGCACCGACGATCTGTCACCCGGGCCGGCCGTGTTCGCGTGGGACGCGCACCTCCAGCGCTACGTCGGCACGGAGCCCGCGGCGCGCGCCGCGCGTTGATCGGTTGCGGTGCTCGCGTCCAGTGCCCGCGCTGCCGCAAATCGCGGCAGGGTTCAGCACGGACCACGCGACGACGAGGTCGCACCGGGGTCTGTCAGGTGACGGATAGCGACGCGCACGAACATCGGCGACCTTGCGTTCGCAATCACGCCACGCGCTGTCGCGCGAGAGCGGTTGGTTGCTTTCTGCGAGGAGCACCAGAACCGATGAAGCATCTGATCGTGAGCGCCCTGCTGGGCTCGACCGTCCTGCTCGCCACTCCCAGCCTCGGGTACGCGTCCGAGTGCGAAGACGTCCCCGACGGGAACAAAGGCCAGGCCAGCGTCACCAAGAAGTACATGAAGATCAAGGCCGAGGCGCAGGACGCCGACGACGACTGCTACGTCACCCGCGCGCGCGGCTCGATCGGCGGCGACGCGATCACGGTCCACTGCCGGGTTCACTTCCGCCCCCGCAACGGAGGGTGCTTCGTGACGTACATGCCGGGCGGCGACCAGCCCAACCTCTCCCGTCACCCGGGCTGTGGGAGCAAGTGGGCCTGGATCCGAGGCGTCGGGATGCAGACGCCGGGCACGGCCGAGAAGCCGCAGGGGAAGACGTTCACCGGCAGCGTCCGCTTCGACATGGTCCGCGATCAGTACGAGGCGAAGTACACCGTCGAGGTGGGCGACAAGTACAAGGACAGCGCGGCGTACTCGTTCTACCGCGCGCGCCTCAAGAAGATCTGCCTGCGGAGCTACTGAGTCACACGAGGCCGCGCCGCAACGCCAGCGAGGTCGCCTCCGTGCGATCCGCGACGTCGAGCTTCTTGAGGATGTTGCTCACGTGCGTGCGGATGGTGCCGACGGAGACGCCCAGCATCGAGCTGATCTCCGGGTTCGTGCAGCCCTCGACCACGAGGGCGAGCACCTCGCGCTCGCGGTCGGACAGGGCCGGCGCGCGCCCGAGCTCGACCAGGTCCGCGCGCACGCTCGGCGCGACGACCGTGGTGCCCTCCATCACGGCGGTCACCGAGTCGGCGATCGTCTCGAAGGCGTCGTCCTTGGTGAGGTACCCGCTGGCGCCGCGCTGCAGCGCCTCGCGGGCGTCGAGCGCGGTCCCGGTGCCGGTCAGGATGATGACGCGGAGCGCCGGATGCAGCTCACGCAGCGCACCGATCGCCTCGGTCGCGCGCCCGTCGGAGAGGCGGAGGTCGAGGATGCCCACGTCGGGCGACGTCTCGGCGACCAGTCGCTTCGCATCGGCCAGCGTACCGCCGACCCCGACGACTTCGATCTGGGGTGACTCCGTGAGCGCGACGCGCAAGCCGAGCTGCACGACGGGATGATCATCGACGATTACGACGCGGATCACGAGGCCGACCAGTGTGCCTCATGCGCGGTCTCTCTGTCATCTGACAGAGGCGCGGACACCTGACCGTGCACGCCCCGGGGGAGTAACGTCGGGGAGGTCGTGCGACTCCCCCCACCCCACGCGCTGCCGTTCTTCGTGACCGCCCTCGTCGTGCTCGGGATGTTCGGGTTCGGCGTCGTCTATCGCAGGCGCTCGCACGTGCTGCGCGAGTACGCGATCCTGACCGCGGGCGCCGCGACCCACACGCTGGCGTACGCCCTCGAGCTGTCGAGCACGTCCCTCGAGCAGATGGACACGTGGCACCGCGGCGTGTGGCTCGGCATGGCGACCACACCCACCGCCTCGCTCGCACTCGCGCTCCGGTTCGCGCACAAGCGCGTGCGCTGGCCCGTGCTCGCCGCGCTCGCCACGTTCTCCGCGGTGTTCGTCGTGCTCGCGTGGACCAACGGCGTCCACCACCACTGGCTGGAGGGGCCGTCGCGGCTCGTCGAGATCGACGGCTACCAGCTGCGGACGCAGGACCGCGGCCCCGTGTTCTGGGTGTACTTCCTCGGCGCGAGCGCCTGTGCGATCAGCACGCTGGCGATCTACGGCGCGATCTGGCTGAGCGGCCCCAGCCTCCAGCGCCGGCAGGCGCGCATCCTGTTCTTCGCGATCCTCACGCCGCTGGTGCTGAACCTCGTGTTCCTGACCACGCCGACCCCGATCCGCTACGCGCCGATCGCGCTCTGCCTGTCCGCGCTCGGGCTCGGGTGGACGTTCTTCCGCGACGGCTTCCTCGATCTGGTGCCCGTGGCGCAGGAGACCGTCGTCGCGAGCCTCGCCGATCCCATCGTCGTCCTCGATCACCGGCGGCGCGTGGTCGACGCGAACCCCGCCGCCCGCGAGCTGGCGTCGGGCGCGCTGACGCTCGGGGCGCCGGTGGAGAAGCTGTTTCCGTTCCTCGCCGACGAGGTGGCGGCCACCGGAGCCCAGCAGATGATCACGGTCGGCGGCCGCAGCTTCGAGGTGCGCGCGAGAGGGATCGCCCGCTTGGGACAGGTCGTCACGCTGCATGACGTCACCGCGCGCGAAGCGCACGTCCAGGCGACCCAGCGCGCGCTCGAGGTCCGCTCGGAGTTCATCGCGCGGATGAGTCACGAGCTGCGCACGCCGCTGCAGGGCATCATCGGCGCGCTCGAGCTGCTCGATCGCACCGGTCTCGAGCCCGTCCAGTCCCACCACGTCGCGACCGCGCGCACCTCCGCGCGCGTGCTCCTCGCACAGATCGACGACATCCTCGACTTCGAGCGGACGCGCGATGGCCTCCGGCTCGCGGACGGCACCGTCGATCCACGCGCGATCATCGATGACGTGGTCACGGCAGTGGGCGCCACGGCCAAGCTCAAGGGCCTCTCGATCGCGACGGAGATGCCGCCGGGCTCCGTGCCGCTGCTCCGCGGCGACGCGCGGAGGATCCGCCAGATCGTCCTCAACCTCGCGGCGAACGCCGTGAAGTTCACGCCGCACGGGGAGGTCCGGATCACCCTCGCGATCGCGCGCTCCGACGCGAGCTCCCACCCGGAGCTGACGGTGCGCGTCGAGGACACCGGGCCCGGCATCCCCGAGGATCGGCTGCCGCAGATGTTCGAGCCGTTCGTGCAGCTCGACGAGACGCGCGCCCGCGCCGCCGATGGCGTCGGCCTCGGCCTCGCGATCTGTCGCCGCCTCGCCGACGCGATGAACGGGCGGCTCGCGCTCGCGAACCGGCCCGAGGGCGGACTCGTGGCGACGTTCTCCGTCTCGCTGCCCGAGGCCGCGGCGATCGCCACGCCTGCCGCACCGGCGCGACCGGCGACGAGCCGGCTCACCGCGCGCGTCCTGGTCGTCGAGAATCACCCGGTCAGTCGCGCCGTGGTCACGCAGATGCTCGAGGAGCTGGGCGCGCAGGTCGTCGCGGTCGAGGGCGGTGAGAGCGCCGTGGACGCCGCCCGGACCTCCGCGTTCGACGTCGTGCTCGTCGATCTCCACATGCCCGGCATGGACGGGGTGGCGACCGTCCGCGCGCTCCGCGCTCTCGAGGCACCACCCCACGTCGTGGTGTTCACGGCAGACCAGCGGCCGGGGGTGGAGGAGACCGTGCGCGCCGCCGGCGCCGCCGCGCTGCTGCTCAAGCCCGCCACGCTCGACGCGCTCGCCGACACGCTCCGCCGGTTCGGCCGGCGCGGCTCGGCTGCGAGCGCGCCGGCGCGCGGGCAGCTCGTCACCCTGTTCTCGCAGACCTACCCGGGCGAGCTCGCGCAGCTCCGGCGCGCCGTCGCGGAGAAGGACGACGCGGCGTGTGACGAGCTCCTCCACGGCATGGTCGGCGCGAGCGCGCTGCTCGGGTTCACGGACGTCGCTCGGCGCTGCGACGAGGTCCGCGCGCAGCGCACCACCGAGGCGATCGATCGGCTCGAGGCTGCCTGCGCCAGCGCCACCGAGGAGCACGAGCACTCCGCGTGATCGCGACCACGCGTGAGGCGCCCGATGTGGCCGCGCAGGTACGCCGTGGTCGTGAAGGCGCGTTCACGACACGGGCGAACCTCACGTGCTGCGCGTGGACCTCGCCGCACCGGAGACCGTGGCCTGGAGGTTGCTCGTAGCCGAGGTCCATGAACCTCACTGGCTTCACTTCCCTGGCGTGTTCTCTGGTGGCGATCTCGCTCGCGGCTTGTACCGACGGCTCGTTCGTCGATCAGGCTTCGGAGATCGAGGGCATCTACCGTGTCGACGTGCACCGGCTGAACGAGGCCGCGTGCGAGCCCGGGCCGGCGGTCACCGGCACGCACGCGTACGCGTACGCGAAGCGGTTCCAGATCCGCGACTTCGAGTACCTCGCGGTGTACTCGTGCGAGTCGCTCGAGGCCTGTCGAGCGGCCGCCGCGGCGGGGCTTCCTTCGGGCGTGACCGAGTTCGACTTCGCGGTGAGCGACGTCGATGGTGCCGCGCTCGTGGGCGAAGGCGCGTCGAGCGGCTTCGTGGACGGCGGGATCTGCCGCGCACCCGAGGCGTGGAGCACGACGCTCGAGCTCGACGGAGAGACGCTGGTCGTCGAGCGCGCGATCCGTGTCGGTCGCGACTACGCCGCGGTGAACGGGTACTGCACGACCGACAAGGGCGCGGCCGCGGCCGAAGGCATGGCGTGCAGTAAGCTCGAGACGCTCACCGCGACGCGGATCGAGGCGCTGTAGGAGGCGCTACGGGATCGGCGGCGCGCCCACCTGCGCGAGCAGCTCGTTGACGGCCTTGCGCGCGATGTTCCGCGGCACGACCGCGCGGAACCCGCCGGACTGCAGGTTCATCTCCGCCGGCAGGATGAACAGGGCCATGATGCGCGCGATCAGCGGGTTGTGAACCCACGCCTGCAGCTCGATCTGCGATCCGCGCTGCGTGAACTGCGCACGCATCGGCGCGGTCCACAGGCCACTGCCCTTCTGGAACAGCTTGACCTTGTCGGTCTGCGGCGCGCGCGGAAGGAACTTGTGGCGCTGCGCCCACGCCGCGATCACAGGCCACGGATCGCCCTGCATGTCGAACGTCACCACGCTGCGGCGCGCCGGGTCGACCGGCACGAGCGCTTGCCCACTCGCCTGCTGGTTCATCCCGTCCATCATCACCCGCGTGACTCGAGCAGCGCCAGCGCGTCGGGTCAGGGGGCGCCCACCGGGATCTCGCCCGCGCCGTCGTTCCGTCGCGCACGCAGCTCGCCGAGCATGTGGTCGCGTTGCTCCGCGGGCAACGCGCGCAGCGCGGGGAACACGACGCGCTCTTCGAGCTCGAGGTGCGTCGCCAGCTCGGTCGCGAGGTGCTCGGTCGCACGCGACAGCACGTCCCGCAGCGCCGCGAGCTGCTCGGGGCGCTCCTCGATCTCGCGGCACAGCGCGACGAAGCGATCGACCGCGGGCTGGTGGTCGCCGTGGTCCTTGATCATCGTGGCCAGGGCGTCCGCCACCTCGCCGCCAGCGGATCGCAGCCGCGGTGCGATCGTCGCGTCCTCGTCCTCGAGGTGGAGCGGGAACGCGACCGTGAAGTAGCGGCAGATCGCGCCCGCGGTCTCTCGCACCTCGGCGAGCGGGCGGTCGGCCCCGTGCTCGACGAGCCGGCGAGCGAGCACGACGTGGTGGCGGATCCGGCGGTGACACGCCGCGAGAAGATCCACGAGATCATCGGTCCTGGGTCGAGCGCCGAGCGTGACGAGCATGGATTCGTACCGACACGGACCATACCAGCGTCCTGACGCGGCGCTCTGCGACGAGACAGCGCGCCCCGGTGCACGGAGGCTCGCCTGCGCCGGCGTCGAGACGAGAACGCGCACGTCCTGCGCGTCTCGCCGCCCTCATCGCCAGCGTCTGCCTCGACGACGGGCGTCGTGCGCTTCCTCGGCCCGGTCCAGCGCGGGGGCAGGACGGCTCGCGCCGCGCCGTAGATCACCGCACCACGCCCTCCTCGCGCGACCGGTCGAGCTTATCATGGGCCTGATGGAGCCCGAGGTATCCGAGGCGGCACGTGATCGCATACGCGAGCCCGCGGGCGAGGCTCGCCATCGGACGCTACGCGCCGCGACGATCGGCGGCCTCTCGCTCGCCGCGCTGGCGGCGACGGGCCTCATCGCGTGGCTGATCTATCAACGCGCGACCTTCACGGCCGCGGGGTTCGACCAGCACCGAGCGGCGCAGTCCTTCCTGACGCGCGGGCTTCGCATCATCACGCTGCACCCGCACTTCCACGCCGCTGTCACGGCCGCGACCGTCGCGGTCGTGATCGCGGCGATCCTCGTGTTCGCGATGACGAGGCGCAAGCGCTGGGCGTACCTCGGCACCACGCTCGGATGCGCGCTCGCGATCGTGCCGCTGTGGGTCGTGCGGGGCGAGGTCTGGGATCTCGAGGCCGGCACGGCCAGCGCACGGTGGGCGGCGCGCAGCCCGTACGTGGCGGCGGCGACGAACCTCACGATCGCCGGAACGGTCGTGCTCGGCGCGCTCGCAGCGCTCGCCCTCGCGACGCTGGTGACCGCGCCACGTGCCTCGCGCTCGCCCGCGAACGGCGCTGCCGATCGAGCAGCGTGACGGGATCCGCGACCGCGTCGCCCGCATCGCCGCGAGCTCCGACGCGTCACCTCACGCGCGTCCCATCCGCACCAGGTTCCCCGGCCGCGCGCCGGTGAGCACGCCCTGCTCGGCGATCACCTCGCCGGCGACGAGCGTGGCGAGGTAGCCGCGCGCCCCCTGCACGAGGCGGCGCCCGCCCGCGGGAAGATCGCGCTGCATCACGGGACGCGGCAGCGCGAGCTTGGCGAGATCCACGATGTTGATGTCGGCGCGCATCCCGACCTCCAGCGTGCCGCGATCGGTCAGCCCGATGAACCGCGCCGTGTCGCGCGCCTGCATCTGCACCACACGCTCGAGCGGCAGCCCGCGCGGGCGCTCGGGTGCGCCTCGGCCGTCGCGCTCGCGATCGCGCGCCCAGTGCGTCAGGAGGAACGTCGGCATGCTCGCGTCGCACACCGTGCCGACGTGCGCGCCCCCGTCGCCGAGCCCGACGAGCGCGAGCGGGTGGACGAGCATCTCGCGCACGACGTCGAGGTTGCCGCCCGTGTAGTTGTAGAGGGGGAAATACAGCAGCGCCTCGCCGTCGTCCTCGAGCAAGGCGTCGTAGATGCGGGCGAGCACCGGCACGCCGGCACGCGCGGCCTCGCCGGCGAGCGAGTCCATGAGCACCGGCTCGTAGCTCGGCGTCGCGCGCATGCGAAACAGGCGCATCGCGACCAGGTTCAGGTTCGCGAGGAAGAAGTCGGCGAGCGGCGGGATCGGGGTCCCGTCGCCGGCGACCTTGTCGCTGGTCTCGGCGAGCATGCGCGCGCGGAGCTCGGGCGAGCGCATGCGCGCGACCCGCTCGGCGAGGGGCAGGTGCGCGATCGCCTTGTACGACGGGAAGCCCATGAACGGGTGGAACGTCGCCTCGAGCCCGAGCAGCACGCCGATGGCGCGCGGCGCGACCTGGCAGCGGATGTCCAGGCCACGCGCCACCGCGCGCTCTGCACGCGCGAAGATCTGCCGCCACTGATCGGGCGCGTGATCGCGCTGCATCGTCGAGATCGACAGCGGATGCCCGCCGCTCGCCGCGACCATCGCCTCGAGCAGGTCGAACTCGGGATCGAAGCGCTCGGGCCCCCGCATCATGTCGAAGTCGCTCACCGCCTGGAGCACGCCGTGCCGCATGCCGACGAACGCCTCGGCGAGGCCAGCGAGCTCGCGCGCGTCGACCTCCGAGGCCGGCGTCGCGGCGCCGCGCGCGGTCCGGTGGTTGTCGCTGCGCCCGGTGGAGAAGCCCGCCGCGCCGGCGGCGAGCGCCTCGCGGAGCAGGCCGCGCATCGCGGCGATGTCGTCGTCGGTGGCGAGCTCGTCGGCGACCGCGCGCTCTCCCATCACGTACATGCGCAGGGCGTCGTGCGGGACCTGGACGAGGAAGTCGATCGCGTGCGGCAGCGCCGCGATCGCGTCCATGTACTCGGCGACCGACTCCCAGCCCCACGGGATGCCCTCCGCGAGCGCTGCCCCCGGGATGTCCTCGACGCCCTCCATCAGCTCGACGAGCGCCTGCTCGCGCCCCTTGCGCACCGGCGCGAACCCGACGCCGCAGCTGCCCATCACGATCGTGGTCACACCGTGCAGCGAGCTCGGGCTGAGCTCGGCGTCCCACGTCACCTGACCGTCATAGTGGGTGTGGATGTCGACGAAGCCCGGCAGCACGTGTGCGCCGCGGACGTCGATCGTGCGCCGCGCCGGACCGTCGCAGTCGTCACCGATCGCCACGATCTTGCCGTCAGAGACCGCGAGGTCGCCGGTATAGGCCGGCCGACCGGTGCCGTCGACGATGGTTCCCCCGGTGAGCTTGAGCTCGAACATGAAGGCCCGACTTTATCCCGAACGACGCCCGCACGAGCACCGTGCGCGTGGTGCGCGACCGCGAGACCTCGAACCGTGCGCGTAGCCACGTCTGCGTCGATCGCCGCGAGCACGCGCGAGGATGGCGTTCGAGCACGGTCCTCACACCGAGGCAGGCGTGGCAGCGGCTCACGGGATCGGTGGCTGGTAGACGCGCTTCGCGTTCGAGCCGCCGCGAGCGCATACGCGATCCGCCGAGCTCGATCTTCAAGCGCCGCGACCGCACCGTCATCGAGCAGGCCCCAGATGTCCCCGCCGCCGGGGCGCGCCTCGATCGCGAGCACGCCCACGCGATGTTTGCATCACCTGCCGGTGGCCACTCGCTGCCTCGCCTCGGCGATCAAACCCTCGAGGCTGTTGTCACGATCGTACGGCAGAGCGACCCCACGGATCTCATCCAGATCGGCGTCTGGATTCCTCACGAGCAGCTCGACGATATCCGCTAGGTCCGTGCGCCCACTGGCGTAGAGTTTGAGCGCCACGAGATCAGGGACTCGCACGTACCTGAGGTTGCTCCCCTCATCAAGGGGAACCGCGTTCCTGATGGCGTCGGCCGCGGGGTTCAGGCTGGGACGATAAGGATTCGAGAAGTTCACCACCTCTACGAGCTCGAGCGGCTCCCCGTCCTCATCTTCGTTTTCCCAGATCCGCAGCAGCCGCCGAGCACGTCCTCGTCGTCGGGCATGTTCAGCTGGGTGTGGAGGCCGAGGTCGCGAAGCGCTTGCTCGAGTCGGCGGAGCTCGGTATCCGGGTCAACGATCGTCGCGAGACCGACGTCCATCGTGCTGCGGACGTAGTTGTGTGCAGCGAGAGCACTGGCGCCGATCAGCGCCGTCTGGATGCCGAGATCTCGGGCGACCCCAGCGACACGCTCAGCGAGCGACAGGTGACCGAGAGCGTCCACGGTTCACCTGCTGCTGAAGACGCTGATCTCGGCGGCCAAGCATCAGAGCCTCGTAGATGCGCTGCCGTGGCGTTTTCGCCTTCGCTGAGGGGCCGTCCTCGACTCGCCCGGCGGACGCAACCGCATACGTGTTCGATCTTACCGAACAAATCTCGGCCTGGCACGTTCGCGCGGTGCCGTCCCGCGCGCCTGCAGGCAGGGCTGGCCACGCCGTCGTACACCTTCTCGGATGCCCGCCTGCTCGATGCGCGCGAACGAGAACGCGCGCACGCGCGCGTGAGGCAGCGCGATCACCGTCTCGGTCATCGCGCGGATATGGCCGTCATCCTGTACGAGAGCCCGGAGAAGCAGCGCTGGCTGCTCGGCAGCTCGACGTAGGCCATGGGCCACGACGCGCTCGCGCGTTACTTGATCGGCTCGCAGTCCTTCCAGCTGTACGACTGGTGCTTGTCGCCGATGTAGATGGTCCATGCATAGAAGTCGGCGAACTTCGGATCGAACGTCACGCGCACCGGACCGTTGATCACGCCCTCGGCATGGAGCTTGCCGACGAGCTGCTTGATCGTGCACGTGGGCTCGGGGTGCGGCTCGATGTCGTGGACGGGCTTGGTCCAACCCCAGAACGAGGCCTTCATGCCGCTCGGCACCGCCGCGTACTTGCGCAGCGACTTCGAGCGCGTCTTCTTGAGGCCCGACGCCGAGTTGCTCGGCGAGACATAGGCCACCTGGGTCGGCTGGCTGGTGTCGACCGTCCCGTCGGGGCGCACGGCGTGGAAGTTGAGCGACCAGAAGAAGGCGTCGCGCTTCCAGTTGGTCGCGTCCTTCGCCAGCGCCTTGTAGAGCTCGTCGGCGACGGGGCTCTTGCCACCGACCTTCGAGTAGCTGACCACACCCTTCTTCGGGAAGAACTTGTACTTCACGTACCAGCCACCGAGCGCCAGCGCGGCCGTGAGCACCACGCCGAGGAGGATCTTCGCCCGCGAGATGCCACCACCGGCGGCGCCGATGGGCAGCGAGAAGCCCCCCACCTTCATCGTCGGCGCGGGTGCCTGGGGGATCGCCGGGGCCGCGGCGGGAGCGCCGGGCGAACCGGGCGAACCGGGCGCGCCGGGGGCGTTCACCGGCGTCTGGCAGTGCTGGCACGGGATGGCGTACCCAGGGGACGCCCACGTGAGTTGCTGGCACGAGGGACAGGGAACCTGAACGGTCTGCATCATGTCGCGTAGAGACCGCCGCTCGCGGATGTGAGCCTCGGGCTGTTAGATTCCGGAGGCGATGAGCGATTCTTCGCTCCGGACGTCGGTCGCCGCCGACCTGGGCTCGGCGGCCGAGGTGCTGCGCGAGCTCGCCGCCGAGCCCCTGCCCGTGCTCGCCCCCGGCACGCTCGTCGCCGACCAGTTCGAGGTGGAGACGCTGCTCGGGCGCGGTGGCATGGGCGCGGTCTATCGCGCGAAGGATCGCTCGCTCGGCCGGCACGTCGCGCTCAAGCTCGGGCTACGCGGCTCGGACGTCGAGCGGATCCGGCGCGAGGCCTCGGTGCTCGCGCGGCTCGCCCACCCGAACGTCGTCACGATCTTCGAGATCGGCTCGCACGAGGGCGTGCCGTTCGTCGCGATGGAGCTGTGTGGCGGCGGCTCCCTGCGCGCGTGGCTCGCGACGCCGCGGCCCTGGCGGCTGATCGTGGAGCGCTTCCTCGCGGTGGGGCACGGGCTCGCGGCGGCGCACGCCGCGGGCATCGTCCACGGCGACATCAAGCCCGACAACATCCTCCTCGGCGAGGACGAGCGACCGCGGCTCGCGGATTTCGGGCTCGCGACGATCTCGGGCGGTGAGGCTCGCGCCGGCGGAGGCACACCGCGCTACATGGCGCCCGAGCTCGCGCAGGGTCCAGCGACCGCCGCGTCGGATCAGTTCGCGTTCGCCGTCGCGCTGTACGAGGCGCTCGCGGGCGTCGACCCGTTCCCCACCACCGGGCGCACGGAGGCGATCGAGCGCGGGCAGCTCGCCCCGGCGCCGGGCATCCCCCGCCGCATCGTGCACGCGCTCGCGCGGGCGATGCGCGCCGATCCGAGCGCGCGGTGGCCTGACGTGGCGACCTTGTTGCGCGAGCTCGAGCCACCGCGCCGTCGCTGGCTCGCGCCGACGCTGGCCGCGAGCGCGCTGGCCATCGCGGGCGTGGCCGTGGTGACGCTCCGCGGATCGACCGACGCCGAGCTCGCGCCGAGCGGAGCACCGGTGCGCTGCGAGGGCCTCCCGATCGATCTCGAGCGCGACTGGACACCGGCGAGGGCGGCGGAGCTGCGCGCGTCGCATCCACGCGCGAGCGGCGCGGCGCAGCTGCTCTCCGAGGTGCTCGAGCACGTCACCGCCGAGTGGGCGACCGCGCGACGGCGCCTGTGCACCGAGCTGCCGATGATGACGTCGTGGTCGTCCGCGCTCGCGGACGCCGGGCGGCGGTGCCTGATGGCGCGGCGCGACGATGTGCGTCGGCTCGTCGCGCTGCGCGATCGCGACGCCGCGGAGCTGGTCGCGAGCGTGCTGGGCCTGACGCTGCCCGCGAGCTGCGCAGATCCCGCGCGCCTCGAGGTGGCGCCGACGGATCCCACGACGATCCGCGTGACCGCCGAGCACGACCAGATCGCGCACCTCCGTGACCAGGGGCACCCGGAGGCGCTCGCGCGCGCACGTGCCCTGGTGACCTCGCTGCCCCCGGAGGCGCCGCCGCTCGCGGTGGCCAAGGCGAACGCGCTCCTCGGCGAGCTCCTGCTCGCACAGGTCGGCCTCGACGCCTCCGCCGCGCCCACGCGCACCGCGTTCTTCGCGTATCGCATCGCCGGCTCGGCGCAGGCGTTCGAGCCCGCGCTCCGCCTCGTCGATGCGTACACGCAGTCGGGGCAGCTCGAGCGCGCCGAGGAGTGGCTCGCCCACGCGAACGCCGAGGCGGCGCGCGTCGCGATCTCGGCGTCGAACCGCGCGGCGCTCGAGCTGATCGCGGCCCGGTTGCGCTCGGGCCGCGGGGACCACGCGGGCGCGGTGAGCGCGGCGGAGGAAGCCCTGCAGGCGCTCGCCGCCAGCGCGGATCCGCGGCGCCCGCTGCTCGCGCTGACGCTCCGCAGCTCGCTGGCGATCTTCCTCGCGGAAGACAGAAGGATCGCAGACTCCGTCGCCGTGGCGCGCGACGTCGTCGCCGGGCGCGAGCACCTCTACGGCCCCGCTCACCCGATCCTGATCACGGATCTGTTCAGCGTCGGCCTCGGCGAGCTCGAGCTCGGTCACGTCGCCGAGGCCCGCGCCGCGTTGACCCGCGCGCGAGAGATCGCCGACGCGGCGCTGCCGCCGAGCGCCGTGCTGCGCGGCTACGCGCTGTGGAACGAGGCGCTCGTCGTCGGGCGCACCGACCGTCCCGGCGCGCGCGCGCTGTTCGATCGCGCGCTCGAGATCATCGTCGCCGCACAAGGGGAGACCAGCTCCGACGCGGCCTCGCTTCGCGCGGATCGCGCACGGTGGAGCGAATCCAGCTAACATGGGGCAGTGTCCAGGGCGTCGATCGATGACGAGGTCCGGGCGGCCACCGAGCGCGGTGATCACGCCGCCGCCGCGGGCATCATCGTTGGCGCGCTCAGGACCGACATCGTCGCCTACCTCGGCTCGCTGACGCGCGATCACCCCCAGCTGCTCCAGGACGCGTTCTCGTGCTGGTGCGAGGACATCCTGCGCGGGCTACCGAGCTTCCAGTTCGCGGCGTCGGTGCGAACCTGGTCGTACACCCTCGCGCGCCACGCCGCCGTGCGCTGCATGCGCGACGATCAGCGCCGCGTCCGCCGGCTCGTCGGAGGGGATGTCCCCGTCGATATCGCGGCGATCGTCCGCAGCGAGACCGCGGAGTATCTGCGCACGGCGATGAAGGACCGGCTGGCCCAGGTGCGCGCCGAGCTCGCTGACGACGAGCGCGAGCTCCTCTACCTGCGCGTCGATCGTCAGGTCGCGTGGAGAGAGATCGAAGCGATCGTGCGCGCGCCCGGCGATCCCGACGACGAGGCCGCGTGCCGCCGTCGGGAGCAGGCGCTGCGCAAGCGGTTCCAGAGCCTCAAGCGGCGGATCAGAGAGCGGCTCGCCTGACGGCGTGCGTGCGGGCACGAGCTGGAGCTTCCGACGACGACACGAGCGCGCGCCGCGGCCGTGCTCGACCGCGTGCTCGATCAGTCCTCGGTGGCGCTCGACGCCCGGGGCGGGAAGATACGATTCCAGTCCTGCCTCATGTCGATGACGACCCAGCCACGTCCAGGCGCGGCGTGGAGTGCGCGCGACAGCCGACCGGATCTCGACGTGCGATCGTAGGCCCACTCGCGCTCGGCGTCGGTGTGATGCACGAGGACGCCGAGGCGCGGTCCCGGGCCTGACGTGGTCCACTCGAGCATCTCGAAGTCGCCGTCCGAGTTGCCGACGGCGATCAGCGGCCGGCGGCCGATCACCTGCGCGATGCCGACGGGCTTACCCGCGCCGTCATCGACGAAGCTCGCCGCTGGGAGGCGCATCAGCACCGGGGCGCCCCGACGAGCCTCGTACCGCATCTCGATCCGGCTACCTATGACCTGATCGCGCCGCACGCCGTACACACGCTCGGTCCATGGGCGCATGAAGTCGACGCCCCCGCCTGACACGATGTAGGTGGTGAAGCCGTTCGCACGGAGGTACGCGAGCAGCTCGAGCATCGGCAGGTAGACGAGCTCGGTGTACGGACGGTGCAGCGTCGGGTGGCGGGCGGTCGCGAGCCATCGCTCGACGATCTGCTCGAACTCGTCACTCGTGATGTTCGCGTGCGTTGCCGCGACGAGCTTCACGATGCCCCGCTGACCGCTCGCGGCCACACCCTCCAGATCCCCCGCGAGGATCGCCGCGAACGGCTGCTGGGTCCGCCACTCGGGGTGCTCGGGTGCGAGCTGTTTCACGCGGTCGATCGCGAACGCGAGCTGCGTGTACATCGGCTGCTCGACCCAGAGCGTGCCGTCGTTGTCGAAGACCGCGATCCGATCCGCAGGGGAGACGTAGTCGGGGCTGCCTTCCTGCGTGACGCGCGCGACGAAGCGGGTGATGGACGACTTCGCGGTGGTGTCGTTCCATGATGGAAGCGGGTCGGCTTCGCCACGCGAGGAGCGTTGCGGGGCGGGCGCTTCGCGCGCTGCGACCTCCACGTCGTGTTGCGGGGCGCGGCACGCGTGCGCGAGCACGAGCGTGACCACCGCGAGAACCACTCGGTGAGCTGCACGAGGCATGCGCTACGAGCGAGCAAACGTCACGCCGGCAGCCGTGCGGGCGCACGCATCCCCTTCGCGCGCTGCGCGAGCCGCTGATGACGAAGCAAGCGAGACGGATGCCAGCGGCAGGACATCGGTCTGCGACGCGCCAGCGAGGCAGACCTGACCTTGCGGCTCAGAACAACATGTCGCCGAGCTGTTCGAGCAAGGAAACGAACCCGACCGCGATCATCGCGAGCGGCAGCATGGGCACCAGCGCGGCCGCCACGATCACCCGGAGCAGCCGCCGCGATCCGGGCAAGACCCGCGTCTCCGGAATGACACTGTACGTTCCACCGAGATCCGCGAGCCCAGAGATGTCCGCAGCGCCGAGCGCCGCATCGCCACGCGCGTCGACCCACCGCGTGTCGAACGCAGCGACATACCGCTGCGCCAGGGAGCCGTAGTGCACGAGGCCGCTCTTGCGCACGCGATACAGCACACCGATGAACACGCAGGCCGGCGCGTACGCGACGATGACCGCGATCACGACAAACGTGACCGCGACGTCGTAGAACGTGCTCACCGGACGACCGGCATACAGCATCTGATCGATCCAGCCACCACTGATCATCGCTGCGCATCCGGCCACGACGGCGGCGAAGGCGTACGATGGACCGAGCGCAGGACCGAGACCGGCGAGGCGATCCGGGTGCGTCGAGCGCAGCGCGAGCGGAAGCCGCGAGATCCGCCACAGAAAGCCGATCCACAGCACCCAGCGCCACAGCCAGTGGAACAGCAGGAACCGGAACACGACGATCGCGGGCAGCGACGCCCACGTGACCAGCTCCCGCCCACCCAGATAGGTACCGCTCGCGAACAGGCTCACGATCGTGACCGCGACGAGCGCGATCTCCGTGATCAACGAGTCCCGCAGCCGCGTGCTGCGCGCGACCGTCGCGTGATACGCCGCCTCGACGGGCTGTGCGATGCCCGAGGTGATCAGGTACTCCCCGAACCCCCGGGCGCGGTCATCGACCAGGCGCTGGGCGAACAGCAGCAGCGGGATCGCGACGAGAGCGCGCGCGTGCGTGGAGAGCTCCTGCACGACGAAGGGCCACGCGCCGGTGAACAGGCGCGTGCCGACGGCGAACAGCAGCAGCGGGAGGTGCACCAGCGCGCCGATCGCGACAGCGCGGCGCAACCAGTCTTGCTCCGCGCCGCGTGTGAGGCGAATGACACGCTCGAAACGATGGATGGGGCCACCTGCCGCGATCTCGTACGTAGCTGCAGCGGTGGTCATGCTGGTCCTCCAGGCAGCGGCCGTCAGTGGTCCCCGAGCGCCGCATCGATCCGGCACTGGTGCATCGTCACGTGATCGAGGCGCGCGCCGCCGAGCTTGGCACCTCGCAGATCACAGGCATCGAGCCGCGCACCCGCGAGGTTCGCACCACGCAGGTCCGCGTCGCGAAACCGCGTACCGCCGCGAGACGCGATCGCCGCCGTCATGCGCGCGAGCGCCGGGTACTGCTGCTCGAGCTTCGCCGATCGGCGCGCCATCAGCATGGCTCCGAGCGCGATGGCCGTCCCGAGGATCCCGCCACCCGCGACTCCAGCCGCGACGGCGCCGCCGATCGCGACCACCATGAAGAACAGCGTCCCGACGGTGCCGGCGACCGCACGCACGAACACGGCGAAGACGATCATCACCGCCGCGAGCGCGACGTAGACCAGCGTCAGCGCCGCGCCGATCCCGGTCCCCGAGCCCGAGACGACCGCACTCACCCCCGCCGCGACGGCGAGCGCCGCGGTCACGGGTAGCACGTTGTACGTCGCGTAGTGCAGCCCTCTCCAGATCCCTGCCACCAGGAACACGAGCAACGAGGAGATGACGAACAGGGCCGCCATTCGGTGGCGGACATCCCCGGTCGCGAGCAGGTCCGTCATGTAACGAAGGCACACGCCGATCAGCACGCCCAACGCGATCGAGCAGACGAGCGAGCCCACGAACACGAGGGCTGCCCAGGGCCGGCTCATCCCGGCACGGATGTTCGACAGATCGGCATCGTGCAGGTCCGCACGGGTGAGATCCGTGCCGCGAAGATCGGCGCCCGCGAGACGCGCCGAGGCCAGCCGCGCGCCGACCAGGGAGCGGCCACGAACGTCCGGACGGGAGGAGGGCGTCATCACTGGAGTCAGGAGCAAGATCGATTCCGCGGCGCGCGCTCGTCACGTGCTGCACGCGGAGCTCGGCGCCTCGCGGCCCGTCGGCGATCGCGACGCCGAGCGTCACCGCCGGATGCAGCGGAACCCCAGATGGCAGGTCGACGTGTCGATCGGCTGCGGCATGCGCGCGGCGGGCCGGTAGCGGCGGCAGTAGTTCGGCGCGCACAGGTACGAACCACCCTTCATCACGCGCCTCGGAATGGCGAGCTCGCGCTGCCGCGGGTCGTAGCTGCCCTCGGGCGCCCCGCCGCGAGGGTTCTCGAGGCCACAACAGGCGTGGGAGATCTGGCGATGCTCCTGATAGAAGTCGCACGTCCACTCCCAGACGTTCCCGGCCATGTCGTGGAGACCGTAGCCGTTCGGCGGGAATGCGCCGACAGGCGACGTCCACTCGTATCCGTCCTCGACGAGGTTCTCGAAGGGGAACCTGCCCTGCCACGTGTTGGCCATCGGCTTGCCCGCGGGGCTCAGCTCGTCTCCCCAGCAGAACTCGGCGCCCGGCAGGCCGCCTCGCGCGGCGTACTCCCACTCGGCCTCCGTCGGCAGCTCCTTGCCGGCCCATCGGGCGTACGCCTCGGCGTCCTCGAACGCGACGTGCACGACCGGGTGATCGTCGAGACCGTCCAGCGAGCTCTCGGGTCCGCGTGGATGTCTCCAGTCGGCGCCACGCACGTAGCTCCACCACTGATACGGATCGCGCAGGTCGACCGGGCCGGCGGTCTTGCAGAACACGACCGATGAGGGCGCGAGCAGCTCGGGCTTCGCTCCGGGGTACATCGCCGGATCCGCCGGCCGCTCGGCGAGCGTGACGTGCCCGGTCGCCTCGACGAAGCGACGAAACTCGGCGTTCGTGACGGGGTGGACGTCGATCCAGAAGCCGTCCACCGTGACCTCGTGCGCCGGTGCCTCGTCGGGATAGTGCTCGTCCGAGCCCATGCGGAAGGTGCCGCGCGGCAGATAGACCATCTCCTCGAGCTGGTGGCGTGCGACGGCTTCGGTGGCCATGCGCTCGACGAGCTGCAATGGCTGTTCCCCCGAGCTCCGCGGCTCGACGTCGCGGACATCCGCTGACGCGTCGAGGCGCGGACGCGAGCGCGTGATCGCGAGGAGTGTCGCTTGCACCACTCCGTCTCGGTCACGACCAGAGGAGCAATGCGATGCCAAAGCCGAACGAGAAACCACCACAGAGCGCTCGACCACCCGCAGGACAGCAGAAGAAGCCGTCGCGTCCGAACATCCTGGTGATCTGGGGAGATGACATCGGGATGTGGAACCTGAGCTGTTACAGCCACGGGATGATGGGGTACCGAACACCGAACATCGACCGCATCGCCAGGGAAGGCATGATGTTCACCGACGCCTACGGCGAACAGTCGTGCACGGCGGGGCGCGCCGCGTTCATCACCGGCCAGAGCGTGTACCGCACGGGGCTGTCGAAGGTCGGCATCCCGGGCGCGGAGATCGGTCTCCAGAAGGAGGACCCGACGATCGCCGAGCTCCTCAAGCCCCTCGGCTATGCCACCGGACAGTTCGGGAAGAATCACCTCGGCGACCGCAACGAGTTCTTGCCGACGGTGCACGGGTTCGACGAGTTCTTCGGCAACCTCTACCACCTCAACGCCGAGGAGGATCCGGAGGATCCGGACTACCCGAAAGATCCGCGGTTCACGGAGCGGTTCCTGCCGCGGGGCGTGCTGCGCTGTCAGGCGACCGACGTCGACGATCCCACCGAGGAGCCGCGATGGGGGCGCGTCGGCAAGCAGAAGATCGAGGACACCGGTCCGCTGACGCGCAAGCGCATGGAGACCTGCGACGACGAGTTCGTCGACGCGGCGAAGGACTTCATCAAGCGACAGCACGAGGCCGGCAAGCCGTTCTTCGTGTGGCTCAACACGACGCACATGCACCTGCGCACCCACACGAAGCCGGAGAGCCTCGGCCAGGCGGGCCCGGGACAGTCGCCGTACCACGACACGATGATCGACCACGACAAGCACGTCGGGCAGATGCTCGATCTCCTCGACGAGCTCGGCATCACCGAGGACACGTTCGTCCTCTACTCGACGGACAACGGCCCGCACATGAACTCGTGGCCCGACGGCGCGATGACGCCGTTTCGCAGCGAGAAGGACACGAACTGGGAAGGCGCGTTCCGCGTGCCGCTGCTCGTGCGGTGGCCGGGCCGCATCCCGGCGGGCGCCGTCACCAACGAGATCGTGCAGCACCACGACTGGTTGCCGACGTTCCTCGCGATGGCGGGGGATGTCGACGCGCCCAAGCGCCTGCGCAAGGGCGACACGTTCGGCGACAAGACCTTCAAGGTGCACATCGACGGCTACAACCTGCTGCCGTTCTTGACGACCGAAGGCGCGAAGAGCCCACGCGAGGCGTTCTTCTACTTCGACGACGACGGCAACCTCGTCGCCACCCGGTTCCGGAACTGGAAGGTGGTGTTCGCCGAACAGCGCTGTCCCGGCACGCTCCAGATCTGGGCCGAGCCGTTCACCGTGCTGCGGTTGCCCAAGCTGTACAACCTACGAACCGATCCGTTCGAGCGCGCCGATATCACATCGAACACCTACTACGACTGGTATCTGCAGAAGGACTTCATCCCACTCGCGGCCTCCGCCCTGGTGCAGAGATTCCTCGACACGTTCAAGGACTTCCCTCCGCGTCAGCGCGCCGCATCGTTCACGATCGACCAGGCGATGGAGAAGCTCGAGCACACGTTCACGACCGGGCACTGAGCCGGTACGAGCTCGCGCTGCCGCGCGCGCGGCGGCTCACAGGATCGGCGGCTGGTACACCCGCTTCGCATTCGAGCCGCCCGCGAGCGCGTACGATCCGGCGGTGCCGTAGCCGTAGGCGATGACGCCGAACGGCTGGTCGCCGGTGATCGCGTGGACGCCCGGCGCCACCTGGCACCGCCGGGACTCGTAGGCGACTCCTACGATCGTGCCCGCCGGCTCGACGATGCACGTGGCGGTCGACGCGCCGTCGAGGGTGACCGCGGCCCCCGTCGGGGCGGAGATCACGATCCAGCTCTGGACCCAGCCGCCCGGCGTGAGGATCAGATACTCGTCACGAAACTGCTCGATGGCGGGGAGCACCGTGAGCGACGGGTCGCCGAGGTAGTGATTGCTCGTGTAGTCGTTGCTGACCAGGATCTGCGCGACGAGGACGGGTTTGTCGGCGCTCACCACGACGTTGTCCTGCGTCCACGTCGTCTTCACCTCGCCGGGCTGGAGCGTGAACGTGTCGAACGGCGCGGGCAGGTTCGTGGTCACCGTGGCCCGCTCGGCCACGCCGACGAAGCGGATGATGTCGGGCTCGCGGAACCCGTCGGTGGAGCGGAGGGGGCTGCGCGCGATGACGTAGTGGGTGCCGACGGACTCCATCGGCAGGAGCTGTTCTTCGAGGTGATCGGCGCAGCAGGTAGCTTGGGGGTCCCAGCCCGGCCACGTCGGCACCTCGAGGGCCTTGCCAGGCGCCACGGCGAGCTCGACGCCGGTGAACACCGCCACCGGTGCGCTCGCCTCGATCAGTGAGCCGCTCAGGTCCGCGATCATCGCCGGAGCGTCGACCTCGGTACCATCGTCGGTCTCGAGGTTGAGGACGTCGAACGGTCCGAGCGTGACCGTGATGCTGCCGCCCGCGGCCGTGGCCGCGATCGGTGGGTTGCCCCGGACGCGCCAGCTCGGCTTGAAGGTGACGGTCGTGTCGGGCTGCGTACCGACGATGGTCACGTACGAGCGATCGACGACCGTGAGCCCGGGGAGCACGTGCGGGATCGCGTTCGCTGCGGACCAGCCGACGATGCGGTAGTACCTGCCGAGCGCGTCGGTGGGCAGCAGCAGCGATGCGTCGTTGGAATACGAGTTCGCGTAGACGTTGAACTGATAGACGACGATCGGCCCCGAGGACGTGATGCGGTACGCCCGCGACGACAGGCACGTACCCGGCGCGGCGAAGCTGTTGGGCACCTCCCCACAGTCGAGCGGCCGCATCGGCAGGATCACCGGGGTCAGCTCGCCCGCGTTCACGGTGAGCTGCTGCACGACCTCGAGCGCCGGCGGCTCGCCAACCGGCGCGGTGTTGATCTCGATCGTGACGCTCGCCGGCTCCGACCCGGTGTTCGACAGCGCGACGCCCCACGGCGCGGTGACCGGGTCCTCGCCGCCGGCCTGCTGATCGAGCTGGACCGCCCAGAACTCGGTGCCGACGTTGCTCGGGGGTGGCCCATCGGGGCCCGCGTCGACGGCGCCATCGACGACGGCAGCATCGATGGCAGCGTCGATACTGGCGCTGGTCTTGGAGCCGCAGGCGACGGACGCGATCGCGAGGATGAATGCGATCGGGCGAACGACAGACATCGCGCGATGTCGTATCACGCAGCGGCGCGTCGGAGCGCGCCCGTGCGCCGCCGCCGAAAAAAGTAAGAGGGGTGCGGATCTCTTCGGGACAGCGGAAACATGGTGAATTCCACGGGGTTGGCGCTATCCGGATCGATCGCAACCTCGTAGCGTGGGTCGAACCAGCACCCGCACGGTGGAGACGCCGTTCGGCGAAGTCTCGGTGACGCGCCAGCTGTATCGCGCGGTCGGCGTGCCAGCGGTCGCGCCGCTCGACGCCGCGCTCGGGTTGGCTGAGGAGAAGTACACGCTCGAGGTACGCCGCATCGTCGCCGAGGAGAGTGCGAAGTCGTCGTTCGACGAGGTGGTCGAACTGATCGAGAAGCGCACCGGGGCCAGCGTGCCCAAGCGGCAGGTCGAGGAGCTGGCGGTGCGGTCGTCGCAAGACTTCGACGAGCTCTACGCGACCCGGCTGCGCGAGGCCGAGGCGACCAGCGATCTACTGGTGTTGAGCTTCGACGGCAAGGGCATCGCGATGCGCCACGAAGACCTGCGGGCAGCGACGAAGAAGGCCGCAGCGACCACGCCCCGCACGTTGCACTCGCGGCTCGCCAAGGGCGAGAAGCCGAACCGCAAGCGGATGGCGCAGGTCGCGGCGATCTACTCGCTGTCCCGGTGGCGGCGCACGATCGCGGACGTGCTGCACGGCCTGCACGACCCCAAGGAACGCGACGCCAAGCGCCCGCGACCGGTCAACAAGCGGGTGTGGGCGAGCGTCGCGCACAGCGCGCAGCAGGTCGTCGACGATGCGTTCGCGGAGGGACTGCGCCACGATCGAACGCGCCCCACGCTGGGTAGTGCTCGTCGATGGTCAGCGCGATCAGCTCAAGCGCGTGCAGCGCGCCGCGCTCAAGGTCGGCGTCGAGGTCACGATCCAACTCGACATCGTGCACGTCCTCGAATACCTGTGGCGCGCGGCGTACGCCTTCCACCCCGAAAGCAGCCCCGAGTATGGGCCGGGGCATCGGCCTGCGCCAGCGTGGCCTCGAGATGCAGCACGGCTTGCTCGCGGCACTCGAGCAACGACTCCTTGCGGCGGAAGGAGGGCGCGGTCGCGGCCGCTCGGATGCGGATCCCGTCTTGCGCCACGAGGTCGAGCGACAACACCCCCTTGTGCAGCAGCGACGCGAGGATGTCGGTCATCAACTCGTCGAGCGCGGTGCCGTGCTCGACGCGAAAGGCCGACAGCGTGTGATGCCCGACGTTGAGATCGCCGACGATCCAATGAGCTTGCGGAGTGTGAGGCTGCCGAAGCCGAGGTCATCAGGCGGACGTTGGCGAGCCTCGGTTAGGGTCCTCGAATGGCGAAGTAGATCGAGCCGCGATCGACGGGTTCGTTTACCTAGCGCTGACGCTGTTCTGACGAGGCTACGGAACGACGGTCCAGAACGTCGTCGAGCGGTCATCGTCGGTGGCAGCGACCAGAGAGCCATCCGGCGAGAGCACCAGCTCCTCGATACGCGAAATATGCGCGCCGAGCTACTCCGCGCCTCTCATCGCACGTACGTCGATCCTTGTCAGCGCGCCATCATCCAAGCCGGCCCGACGGCGCCGGCCGGCGAAAGCAAGCGGTCGACGCGATGGGGGACGACGAGAGACACCTCTTTCTCAACTCGGCGGGGGCAGCCCTGGTGCAGAACGCACCATCGAGGGTGCAGTTTTCCAGTGAGGCGGCGCTTGAGTGCGTGCGTGCCTGCAGGCGGGGAAGGATGCGCCCGGAGCTCGGGTAGTATCCGCGGTCATGTCACGGGAGCGCGAGCGTGGGGTTGGAGAGCTCGCGGGGGTGCGCGAGCGAGGAGAGGCTGGGGAGACGGCGCGCGCGCCCGGCAAGTCGACGCTCGTCGAGCAGCTCGATGCGTCGAGCTGGCAGCCTGGTGTCGGAGCCGAGACGCACGGGAACGGGGACCAGGGCCACGGGGCCGCGGCCGCGCTGCCTCCGCCTGGCGCGCTGGGAGGAGGAGGCCCGGCACCGCGCCCGCGCCAAGAGGGCGGGTTGGCCAGGCTACCGGGAACGCTTCCCACCTACCCGTGTTCCGATCGCGAGCGCCGACCCCGACCTCTCCGGTGGGTGCGATCCACGCGCTGTCGGTCGGGGCCAGGACCGTGACGCCGAGCTTGTTCGCCAGGTGCTGGGCGATGGCGCGCGGGTGTATACTGAGGAGTCAATAGCAGTGAGCTATTACGCGATAGGCAGCTTTGCCGGCCGCCACTACCGGTCCTGCTTTGCTCGCGTCTGCGAGCTTCCACAATCGGGTGCAGTTCCCGAAATGCAGGCACTCGGTGGGCGCCTACCCCTGCCGTCTCGACGGAGCCGGCCACCGAGGGCTCGCGTAGCCGTGAGATATTCGCCCCGAATGTCACGTGGCCACACGTCGACCTGGCCGGTGCGACCATGCTCCTCCGTCGAGGATCGGCGCGCAGAAACCAGTCAGCGTTGACTGTAAAGTGGGATCTGCACCCCGCACAATTCATGGGCGAGCCGCCCGCTAGCGTCTTTCTGGGCGCGAATGAACAGCCCACGGCAGCAAACTGGCAGGCCCTTCTTGCTGCAGCAACCCAACGTTCGTCTGCGACGTGGGAAGACGAGGAGTGGAATATCTGGCAGCAGGTTACGATCATTCCAAGCAGCGAGCTCGTGAACTGCCGATTCCCTGACGGCTTCTCCAGCCTCGATGGTGCCCTCGCGCTATTCGAGCCGTTTCCGTCCAGCATCGCCTCCTTCGACTCCCCGTTCACGTACGCATGGATCGAGGCTGAGAAGCGTCGGTGGGGCTTCGGCCGCAGCATGATCGACCACAGGTGGGAGTGTGCGTTCCGTGGCGCCAGCCACGACCGGCTGGTCTCGCGCCGCTGGCTCGACTTCGGCCCGTGGCGAGTGATCCGTCGCCCGAACGACACGACCTTCATCCAGTTCCATGATCTCGCGCTCACCGACCCGGAGGAGGCGTACGCGCAGCCGGCCCCGGGACACGAGCGGATGGGCAACTCGAAGATCGGCGGCTTCATCCAGCACGGCATCGACGCGCTGCTCGGCCAGACCCGCGGCCTCTACATCCCCGAGGAGCGAAAGCTCGAGATCGTGGTCGGCCCGGGCAACCGCGTCGAGCAGTTCGCGATGCACTGCGCGTGCGCGGAGCGCCTGCACAGCCGGCTGACCAGGCCGTCGACCGAACGCATCGACACGGTCGCGTACATCTTCGTGGACCGCTGCGATGCCGAGGCGCACCTGCACGAGCTGTGGCTCCGCGAGCTCGAGTGCTGGTACATGGACGAACGCGGCAAGCACCGTCTCGACGCGGACTACAACCCCACCCCGAACCCGCCCGCCTGGGTCCGCGCGCTCGATGCGAGCACAAGTTGAGCGGGGCGGCGTCAGCCGTACGGAGTGTGCGGCATATGGCAGTCAGGGCGAGCTTGGGGAATCGCCGAAGTCGACGCCAAACGCGTAGTCGACAGGCCAGCATATAATCTTGCGTCCGATCAACTCTTATCCAATAGGGAGCAAAGAATGAGCTACGTCACCGTGACAGTCGGCAACCAGGTTCAGGTCTCCGGCGGCAATATTCCGGTCGGGACGACCCTGACCCAAGGTCAATGGGTAATCAGCACGGCCAATACCTACCTGCTGATTATGCAGACGGACGGCAATCTCGTGCTGTACCAGGTGATCGGCACGCCTCCGGAGAGCGGCGGGACCTTTACCGGCTTCGCGCTGTGGTCGACGGGGACCGACGCCAATGGCGGCGAGACCTTCTCCGTTCAGACGGACGGCAACCTGGTCGTCTATAACGGCGACGGTTCCTCCGTCTGGTCCTCCGGCACGACCGGTCTCGCGGCGGCCAATTTGGCCGTGCAGAACGACGGCAACCTGGTGCTCTACTCCGCCCAGCGCGCGGCGCTATGGGCGACGGGCACGGACTACCGTCAAGTCTGGCCCAAGTCGAACTGGAGCTACATCCAGTATAGCCTGTCCGAGCAAGGCCAGCCGCCTTTGGTACTCACCGCAGGCAGCGGCGGCCTCACGCTCAGCCCGGCGCAGACGGCAGAGCCTTCGCAGATGTGGCAGTTCACCCCGGACGGGCGCTTGCTCAGCGGCCTGCTGGGAAGCCAAGTGCTGACCCAGCAAACCGCCAGCGACGGCACGGCCAGCCTGGCCCTCACCACCCAGACCCTGCCCCCGGCGGGCGCACAGATCTGGGCCTGCAGCAGCGCGTTGGAGGCGGTGGCTATCACGGCTGGGGATTCGGGCCTGGCCGTCAGCGTCGGCAGCGACGGCGTCTCCGTGCAGCTGCAATCGCTCACCGGGGCGGACGCGCAGCAATGGTTCCTGATGCCGGCCAATCCGCTGCAGGCGATCATGGCGCTGCCCCCGGCAACCCCGTGCTTTCCGGCCTTCACGACGGAGCAGCAAGAAGTCTACGCCGACATCAATCAGCGACTGGACCTCGCGCCTTCGACCTTGCGCGAGCAGTACACCAATTTGAATGCGCCGATCGACGCCTACCAAAGCAGCTTGCTCGAAATGACATTCGATTCCTTCCAACCTGACGTATGGAAGCCCGTCGTCGATCAGCTCAACAACGAGATGATCGCTGTCATTGCCGTGCAGAGACTGTTCAACAACTATATTGCTTTTCACAACCTTCTTTTCTCGGATCAGGACGCCTTGCTGTCCGAACTCGCCACCGCGGCCGGTTTCGAGACCCAGGACGAGCAGACCACCGGCGTCTGGGGGGTCGTACTCAACATCGTGTCCTCGATCGTATACACCGTGCTCTCGGCAAATCCGGCAACAGCGGTGGCTGCCAATATTATCGAAGGCGCAGTGAATGTTGGCGTGGCCGCGAGCAATGTCAGCACGCAGGGCATTTCCGCGAGCCCGTTCCAGGTCACCGTTGCCCAACTTGCGGGCAAACTCAGCGATTCGCTCGAAGCCCTCCTGTCGACGGTTGGGGATATGGCGACGACGATCCTCACCGATTGGACCAAGCTCCAGACGACAGCCAAATTGTGCACATCTTTTGCCCCCAACGGGCTGGCCTGGCCGCCCCTTACAGCCGCGAATCTCGTCAAGCAGGCCAAGCCGAGCTACGTCGCCTCAGTCATGCAGATGCTGTTGCAGGCCAAATACCGCATCTATGAATTCAGCAGCGCGAGCGGACCGGGTGTTGTCGCCCAATACGGAGATGTTCCGAGCTATGCCAAATACGCATCGCCGCAGGCCGATGGAAGTACTGTTTACTATTGGATCGCTGACGCCAACGACTATAGCATCTATCCGGCCAGCGAGGCCATGACTCTCGTCTGGGGCGCAGGAGTGCCACAAAATGACTTCTTCGCCGGCAATAACGGCTGGGGGCTGCCAAAGTCTGTCGTTCGTGAACCGGCCGGCGCCCCACTCTATGACATTCTGGCGATTACGCTCACCAATCTCACACCCAACATGCTGACAGTCACGGCGGATTGCACGGAAGGCTCGCTGCTCACGCCAGCCAACACCGTGCTGGCCCCGTACAGCACGCTGTTGCTGCAAGGACAGTGCCTCAGCGGTCTCCAGGGGCAGACGATCACGTTCACGCTCTATGATCCGTCCGCTGGACCTACCGCAAGCGATTTGATTGCCCAGTTTTCGACGCAACAGGACCCCGGCGGGTTCGTCGCCGGCAAGGTATGGGTCGATGGCCAGAGTACCGCCGGCAACTACACCTTGACCACGCCGGTCTGCTACCCGGGTTCCATTAAACATGGATATTCCGGCTCCGTGCAGATTGGGGTGGCCCGGGCCTGCTGACGGCGCTGTCATTCAGATGAGCGCGACGGTAGGGCTCGCTGTGAGCGGCGGGCGTAGACTCTCCAAATGCGCCCGCCGCTGAGCGGATCGCGCTGCAGCCCCGACGTCACGAGCCCGTACAGCCCGTCGTACCCCTTGCGCAGATCGGCCGGCGCGGGGAACGCGTACACGTTCACGACGCGCGTGGTCCCCAGAATCATGCGAGCCCCCGCAGGATCGCGATCGCGTCTGCGACCGCCAGGCCCTCGATGCGCAGGCCGGTCGGCGACACCAGCGTGACGGTGCCCGCCGGCGGCGCGTCGAGAACCTCGACCGGCACCAGCGCGATCTGCGACGTGCCGCGGTCTGCAGCCCAGCGCTTCAG
>Ga0164243_10002304_pt1 | contig 31775 bp, 28 predicted proteins | sample OricompcompostOP_FD_108781 | JGI IMG/M metagenome (GOLD analysis project Ga0164243, IMG submission 108781) | Organic Plus compost microbial communities from Emeryville, California, USA - Original compost - Organic plus compost (OP) | ecosystem: Engineered > Solid waste > Mixed feedstock >... | reverse complement strand
CTCATCAGCAACGCCTGGGCGTCGGTGTTGATGGCGATGAACTCGACGCCCTTGAGGCCGACCTCGATCATCCGGTTGACGGCGTTGACGCCGCCGCCACCGATGCCGACGACCTTGATGATGGCCAGGTAGTTCTGTGCAGCTGCCACGGCGGCTTCACCTCTCGATGTGGGACGGACTGCGGTCTGGGGTCGTGCGGCGGGGAAGGACGGGGTCAAACTCTGACCCTCAGGCTGAGGGTTATAGTTATGTCAACCTCGTCATGTCGACGACAGTAGGGACCGCGGGCGCCGGCTCGGCGTCGACACGCCGACGAAGGGCGACGTTCTCGGATCAGTCCTGCAGGCAGCCCACCGGCTGGCAGGTCGGCTGGCCGGGCACGCTGACGTCGTACACCTGGGCCTGGTGCTTGAGCATCGCCTGGAGGACCGCGGCCTTCTCGTCCGACTGCTCCGCGCTCCCCCAGACCACCTGACGCCCGTCGCGCAGCTGCAGCGTGATCCGGTCGACGGTGACCACCTCGGCGAAGTCGACCTTGGCGGCGATCTCCGGCGGCAGCGCGCTGACCACGGCGGCGCCCTCGGCCAGCGCCTCGGAGTCGACGCCGGACTGCGCCTTCACCCGCGGCAGCCCGTCCGGTGGCCGGCGGTAGGTCCCGAAGACCACGCCGTCCTCGTCGAGGCTGTGCAGCTCGCCGGCGATGTCCACCACCGCGACCGGCTGCCGCTCGACGATCTCGATCAGCACGTCGTGCGGCCACTTGCGGGTGACCTCGGCGGACTTGACCACGGCCAGCGAGCGCACCCGGTAGGCGATCCGGTCCAGGTCGACGGTGGCCAGCGGCCCGCCCATGGGGACGTCGGCCACCTCGCGCACCTGCTCGTCGGTGAGCGTCTGCTCGCCCTCGACCTCGACGCCCTGGACGGAGAGCGTGTCGGAGAAGTAGACGAGGTACAGCCCGCCGACCACGAGGGCGAGGGCGGCGACGCCGGCCAGGACGTAGCGCCAGGTGAGCCAGCGCCGGGCCCACTGCCGGCGCGCGAACCGCTTGCGGGCGTCAGCCATCGCCACCGGCCAGGGCCTCGAGGATCCGCGGGCCGAGCTCGGTCACGTCGCCCGCGCCGAGGGTGAGCACCAGGTCGCCGGGCCGGACCCGGGCGCGCACCTCGGCGGGCACCCGCGCTCGGTCCTCGACGTACGCCACCCGCTCGTCGGGCAGCGGCACCGCGCCGGCGACGAGCGCCCCGGTCACCTCCGGGTCGGGCTCCTCGCGAGCCAGGTAGACGTCGAGCACCAGGACCTCGTCGGCCGCGCCCAGGGCGACCCCCATCTCACGGCCGAAGAGCCGGGTGCGGGAGACCAGGTGCGGCTGGAACACGACGACCACCCGGCCGTCGCCGGCCACCGCCCGCGCGGCCTGCAGGTCGCCGGCGATCTCGGCGGGGTGGTGGGCGTAGCTGTCGTAGACGCGCACCCCGGCCGCCTCGCCCTTGCGTTCCATCCGGCGCCGGGTGCCGGTGAACGCCTCGAGGCCACGCCGCAGCGCGTCGAAGTTGAGGCCCAGCCGCAGGCCGACGGTGAGCGCAGCGAGCGCGTCGAGCACGTAGTGCCGGCCGGGGATGCGCAGGGTCACCCGGCCCAGCTCGGCCCCGCCGTCGACCACCGTGAACGACGAGGTCTCGCCCACGAAGGCGAGGTCGACGGCCCGGACGTCGGCGGCCGGCGACTCGCCGACCGCGAACACTCCGAGCCCGCGGGCGCGGGCGACCTCGACGAGCGCGGCGGCGCCGGGGTCGTCGGCGCACACGACCAGGAACCCGTCCGCGTCGAGCCGCCCGACGAACTCCGTGAAGCCCTGCCGGTAGGCCTCCTCGCTCCCCCACTGGTCGAGGTGGTCGGCCTCGACGTTGGTGACGATCGCGGCGTACGGCCGGTAGACGAGGAACGCGCCGTCGCTCTCGTCGGCCTCGACCACGAACAGGTCGCTGCCGCCCTCGGCGGCGTTGGTGCCGGCCTGCGCCAGGTCGCCGCCGACCATGTAGGACGGGTCGGCGCCGGCGGACTGCAGCGCCACGGTGAGCAGCGAGGTCGTGGTGGTCTTGCCGTGGGTGCCGGCCACCGCGAGCGCGCGCCGGCCGACCAGGACCGACGCGACCGCCGCGGACCGCGGCAGCACGAGCAGGCCGCGGCGCCGCGCCTCGGCGACCTCGGGGTTGTCGTCACGGACCGCGACCGACACCACGACGGTGTCGGCGTCACCGAGATGAGCGGCCTCGTGGCCGACGGCGACCCGGGCGCCGGCGGCGGCGAGCGCGTGCAGGGTCGGCGAGCCCGCGGCGTCGCTGCCGCTGACCTCGATGCCCCGGGCGAGCATGATCCGGGCGATGCCGGACAGGCCGGCACCCCCGATCCCCACGAAGTGCACGCGGCCCAGCCGGTCGGCGGCCGGGATCACCTCCGGCACCGGGACCTTCACGCGGAGCCTCCGCGCGCGACCTCGGCCACGATCTCGGCGAGCCTGTCGTCGGCGTCCCGCGGGATGAGCCGGGCGGCCGCCGCGCCCATCGCGGCCAGCGTGGACGCGTCGGTGACGAGCGGCGGCACCGTGCGGGCCACGTAGTCGGAGGTGAGCTCGGCGTCGGGCACCAGCAGCCCGCCGCCGGCCTCGACCACCGGACGGGCGTTGAGCTCCTGCTCGCCGTTGCCGATCGGCAGCGGCACGAAGATCGCGGGCACGCCGGTGGCCGCCGCCTCGGTGACGCTGGAGGCGCCGGCCCGGCAGATCATCAGGTCGGCCGCGGCGAGCGCGAGGTCCATCCGGTCGACGAAGTCGACCACGACGTACGGCGTCCCGGTCGCCGCCGGCGCCGCCTCGCCCTTGGGCCCGACCACGTGCAGGACCTGCACGCCGGCCTCGCCGAGCGCGGCGGCCGCGCCGGAGACCGCCTGGTTGAGCCGGCGGGCGCCCTGGGACCCCCCGGTCACCACCAACGTGGGCCGGTCGGGGTCGAGGCCGAAGAACGCGCGCGCCTCGTCGCGCACCGCGGCCCGGTCGAGCTGGGAGATCATCCGGCGGATCGGCAGACCGACGTACTCGGCCTTCGGCAGCCTGGTGTCGGGGAAGCTCACCGCGACCCGGGCCGCGATCCGGGCACCGGCCTTGTTGGCCAGGCCGGGCAGGGCGTTCTGCTCGTGCACCACCACCGGGACCTTGCGCCGGCGTGCCGCGAGGTAGGCCGGCATCGAGACGTAGCCGCCGTACCCGACGACCACGTCGGGGCGGAGCCGGTCGATGATCGCGGCGGCCTCCTTGACCGCACCGCGCAGCCGGCCGGGCACCTTGAGCAGGTCGACGTTCGGCCGGCGCGGCAGCGGCACGGGCGGGACCAGCTCGAGCGGGTAGCCGGCCGCGGGGACCACGGTGTTCTCCAGCCCACGGGGCGTGCCGAGACAGGTGATCTCGGCGTCCGGGTCCAGGCGGCGCAGGGCGTCCGCGGTCGCGAGCAGCGGCGAGGTGTGTCCCGCCGTGCCCCCTCCTGCCAGCAGTGCTCTCATCGACCCGAACGCTACCGACGGGAGGCGCGCGCCCGGCGCCGCTGGGCGAGCGCGCGGGCCGCCGCGGGCTCGCGGCGGGCGAAGCCCACGAGCAGGCCCAGCGCCGCGAGCGTCGGCAGCAGGCTCGACCCGCCGTAGGAGACCAGCGGCAGCGGGATGCCGATGACGGGGAGGAGGGCGAGCACCATCCCGATGTTGATCATCATCTGGCCGATCAGCCAGACCACGATGCCGAACGACGCGTAGCGCACGAACGGGTCCTTGGCCTCCCGGGCGATGCGCAGCGCGGCGTACGCGATCGCCAGGAACAGCGCGATCACGAGCAGCGTGCCGAGCAGGCCGAGCTCCTCGCCGAGCACCGCGAAGATGAAGTCGGTGTGCGCCTCGGGCAGGGCGCCCCACTTCTGCTGGCTGGCGCCGATGCCCTGGCCGAAGATGCCGCCGGTCGACATCGCGTACAGGCCGTGGGCGGGCTGCCAGCCCGTGTCGTGGTAGTCCTTGAACGGGTCGACGAAGGTCGTGATCCGCTCGAACCGCTCCTGGTCGGCGGTCGCGAGGCCGAAGACCCCGACGCTGACGACCGAGAAGAACAGCACGAAGAACCGGGCCGGGGCGCCGACCACCCACAGCATCCCGAGCAGGATCGCGAAGAACACCAGCGCGGTGCCGAGGTCGCGCCCGATGATCACCAGCGCGGTGGCGAGCAGCATGCCCGGGACCACCGGCACCATGATCTGGTGCAGGCTGCCGAGCCGGCGCTCCTTGTTGGCGTAGATGTGCGCGGCCCAGATGATCAGCGAGAGCTTGGCGATCTCGGAGGCCTGGATGGTGACCGGTCCGATCGCCAGCCAGTTGGTGTTGCCGTTGATGGAGACGCCGAAGCGGGCGGTCAGCACGAGCAGCACCAGCGACACCGAGAAGGCCGGGTAGGCGAGCCGGCGCACCCAGCCCGGCGAGACCCGGCTGGCGAGGAACGCCCCCGGCAGGCCGATCGCCACCCAGAGCAGCTGGCGGCGGACCACGGTGTAGGAGTCGCCGGTCTGCTCGAAGGACCGGACGCTCGAGGCGCTGAGCACCATGATCAGCCCGATCGTGAGCAGCAGCAGCACCGCGCCGACGAGCAGGTAGTACGTCGTGAGCGGCCGGTCCAGGGCCTCGCGGAGCACCGACAGCCAGCCGCGGGCACGGGCAGCGGAGGCCGAGGTGGAGGCAGGGGTGCGGACTCCGGCGCGAGCCTCTTCGGGGTTCGCGGTCGTCATCCACTCACCCCTTTTTCCTACCCGACTTTTCCTGCCCGACGTGTGCTACGTGGTCCCGCCCAGCCTGGCCTGCACCGCCGCGGCGAACGCGTCGCCCCGGGCGGCGTAGTCGGTGAACTGGTCCATCGAGGCACATCCCGGTGCCAGAAGGACCGTGTCGCCGGGCCCGGCCAGCTCCGCGGCCGCCCCGACGACCCGCTCCATCAGGGCCATCTCACCGTCTCGGGAGCCAGTCTCGCCGCCGTCGACGTCGATCACCCGCACATCGGGAGCGTGTCGCGAAAGCGCCTCCGCGATCACCGCGCGGTCCCGGCCGATCAGGACCACGCCGCGGAGCCGGTCGCGCACGGTCCGGACCAGGTCGTCGAAGGACGCGCCCTTGGCCAGCCCGCCGGCCACCCACACCACGCGCTCGTAGGCCTGGAGCGAGGACCGGGCCGCGTGCGGGTTGGTGGCCTTGGAGTCGTCGACCCAGGTGACCCCGTCCCGCTCGGCGACCACCGCGATCCGGTGCGCGTCGGGCCGGAAGCCGCGCATCCCGTCGCGCACCGCGGCCTGGCTGACGCCGTGGGCGCGGGCCAGCGCCGCCGCCGCCAGCGCGTTGGCCACCACGTGCGGCGCCGGTACGTCGGCGCCGGGCGGGGCCAGGTCCGCGAGCGTGCACAGCTCCGCGGCGGAGGTGCGACGCTCCTCGACGAAGGCGCGGTCCACGAGGATGTCGTCGACGACGCCGAGCATCCCCACGTCGGGGATGCCCAGCGTGAACCCGATGGCCCGGGCCCCCTCGACCACCTCGGCCTCGCGCACCAGCCGCTCGGTGACCGGGTCGGCGACGTTGTAGACGCAGGCCCGGCTGACGCCGGTGTAGATGCGCCCCTTGTCCGCGGCGTAGGCGTCCATGCCGCCGGGCCCGTCGTACCAGTCGAGGTGGTCCTCGGCGACGTTGAGCACCGCCGCCGACTCCGCGCGCATCGAGTCGGTGTAGTGCAGCTGGAAGCTCGAGAGCTCCACGGCCAGCACGTCGTACGGCGTGGGGTCCATCACCGCCTCGACGATCGGCAGCCCGACGTTGCCGGCGGCCTGGCTGCGCAGCCCGGCCGCCTTGAGGATCGCGTCGAGCATCCGGACGGTGGTGGTCTTGCCGTTGGTTCCGGTGACGCACAGCCACGGGGCGGCCGCCCCGGGGTCGCGCAGCCGCCAGGCGAGCTCGACCTCGCCCCACACCGGGAGGCCGCGCTCCCGCGCCTGGACGACGATCGGCGAGGTCGGCGGGAAGCCCGGGGAGACCACGAGCACGTCGACGTCGTCCGGGAGCGTCCGCGTGGCGCCCTCGTGCAGCCGCACGGTGGCGCCGAGGACCTCGAGCAGCTCGGCCCTCTCGAGCTGGGCGGGGGTCGCGTCGTCGGCGACCGCGGTGACCGTGGCGCCGACGTGGGTGAGGTTGTCGGCGGCGGCGAAGCCGGAGACGCCGAACCCGGCGACCGCCGCGCGGACGCCCTCCCACGAGTCGTGCCGGCCGAGACGTGCGGGATCGGGCACTACAGCCTCGCGACCCACTCGGCGTAGAAGACGCCCAGGCCGGTGGCGACGAACAGCCCGGTGATGATCCAGAACCGGATCACGACGGTCACCTGCTCCCAGCCGAGCATCTCGAAGTGGTGGTGGAGCGGCGCCATCCGGAAGATCCGCCGGCCCTTCGACAGCTTGAAGAAGCTGACCTGGAGGATCACCGACACCGTCTCGAGCAGGAACAGCCCGCCGAGGATGACGAGCAGCAGCTCGGTGCGGGTCAGGATGGCGAAGCCGGCGAGCGCGCTGCCCAGCGACAGCGACCCGGTGTCGCCCATGAAGATCGCGGCCGGCGACGCGTTCCACCACAGGAAGCCGAAGCAGGCGCCGGTGATCGCGGCCGCGATCACCGCGAGGTCGTAGGGGTCGCGGACGTTGTAGCAGGTGGCGCTCGGGTCCTCCTGGCAGAACTGGTTGTTCTGCCAGATGTTCACGAGCATGTAGGCGCCGAACACCATCACGCAGGCGCCCGTGGCCAGCCCGTCGAGGCCGTCGGTGAGGTTCACGGCGTTGCTGGTCGCGGTGACGATCAGCACGATGAGCACGATCGCGAGCACGAGGGGCAGCGCCAGCCAGTCGATCTCGCGCAGGAACGAGATCTTCTCCGACGCCGGGGTCCGGCCGTTGTCGTCCTCAAGCATCGGCGAGAGCGAGAGGAACCCGAAGACGACGCCGACGATGGTCTGCCCGACCATCTTGGCCTTGCTGCGCAGGCCGAGGCTGCGCTGCTTGGAGACCTTGATGAAGTCGTCGAGGAAGCCGACGAGGCCCATGCCGACGAAGAGGAAGAGGAGCAGCCAGGCCGACGCCGACGGCGCGGTCATGGTGATCAGCTTCGCCCCGAAGTAGCCGATCAGCGTGGCCGCGATGATGACGACCCCGCCCATCGTGGGCGTGCCCCGCTTGGTGTGGTGGCTGGTGGGCCCGTCGTCGCGGATCTCCTGGCCGTACCCCCAGAGGGTGAACTGACGGATCGCGAACCGGGTGCCGAGCAGCGAGACCAGCAGCGCCAGCCCACCACCCAGCAGGATTGCCCTCATGGAGCCTCGGTGCCTCCCTCCAGCAGCTCGTCAGCCACGACTTCGAGGGCTACCCCACGAGAAGCCTTGACCAGGACCACGTCACCGGCGCGGACATTCTTCCGTACCCACGCGCGCGTCTCGTCGCGCCCCGCCGTGCGGACGACCTCCGGGTTCCCCGTCGCGCTCTCGCCGGAGCCGGCCGCGATCCCGGCCGCCTCCGGGCCCACCGCGACGACGACGTCGACACCGAGCTCAGCGGCCGCCCGGCCCACCTCGCGGTGCGAGGCATCCGCGTCCGGGCCGAGCTCCTTCATCTCCCCCAGCACCGCGACGGTACGGCGCCCGCGCCGGGCGCCGATGCTCGCCAGGGCGTCGAGCGCGGCGACCATCGAGGCGGGGTTGGCGTTGTAGGAGTCGTTGATGACGATCAGCCCGTCGGCGCGCTCGCGCACCTCCATCCGCCAGCGCGAGGCGAGGACCACCTCGCCGAGCGTGGCGACCGTCTCGGCGAACGGCCGGCCGGCGGCGACCGCCATCGCCACCGCGGCGGCGGCGTTGGGCACCTGGTGCCGCCCGCTCGCGGTCAGCGTGACCGGCAGCCACGTGCCGTCGTACCCGATCTCGAAGGTGGGGCGGCCGAGGTCGTCGAGCTCCACCCCGCGCCAGGCCACGTCCCCGCGCTCGCCGAAGGTCAGCACCCGGGCGGTGGTGCGCTCGGCCATGGCGGACACGAGCGGGTCGTCGGCGTTGAGCACCGCGGTGCCGCCGGCGGGGAGCGCCTCGACGATCTCGCCCTTGGCGGTGGCGATCGCCTCGCGGCTGCCGAACTCGCCGATGTGCGCCGTGCCGACGTTGAGCACCGCGGCCACCCGGGGCGGCGCGACGTCGCAGAGGTAGCGCACGTGGCCGATCCCGCGCGCACCCATCTCGACCACCAGGTAGGAGGTGTCCGCCCCCGCCCGCAGCACCGTGATCGGCACCCCGAGCTCGTTGTTGGCGTTGGCGGCGGTGACCACCGTGGGGCCCGCGGGTGCGAGCAGCCCGGCGAGGTAGTCCTTGGTGCCGGTCTTGCCCTGCGAACCGGTCAGCGCGAGGAGCGTGGCGTCGAGCCGGTCGGCGACGTGCCGGCCGAGCCGGCCGAGCGCGACGACCGCGTCGTCGACGACCACGGTGGGCGCGGGCGTGGGTCGGCTGCCGAGGACCGCGTGCGCGCCCTCGGCGAAGTCGTGGCCGTCGACCCGCTCCCCCGCGATCGCCACGAAGAGCCCGCCGTCGACCGGCGTCCGGCTGTCGAGGTACGCCGGTCCGGTCACGGTCAGCGCGGGGTCGCCGTGCACCTCGCCGCCGACGACGGCGGCGATGTCGGCGAGCGTCATCGGGATCACGGGGCCGAGGTCCTGTCCAGCCGGGCCAGCTCCTCGCGGGCGACCTCGCGGTCGTCGAACGGGTGCACCACGCCGGCGACCTCCTGCCCGGTCTCGTGGCCCTTGCCGGCGATCAGCACGATGTCGCCGCGGCGGGCGCGGCCCAGCGCCTCGGCGATGGCCGCCCGCCGGTCGCCGACCTCGAGCACCTCGGCGGAGGCGTCCACGGTCCCGGCGAGCATCGCGGCGCGGATCGCCGCCGGGTCCTCGGTGCGGGGGTTGTCGTCGGTGACGATCAGCACGTCGGCGACCCGGGCGGCGATGCCGGCCATGATCGGGCGCTTGCCGGGGTCCCGGTCGCCGCCGGCGCCGAGCACCACGATCAGCCGGCCGGAGGTCAGCGGCCGGAGCGTCCGCAGCACCGCCTCGACCGCGTCGGGCTTGTGGGCGTAGTCGACGAGCACCTCGAAGTCGTGCCCGGGTGCCACCCGCTCCAGCCGGCCCGGCACCCCCGCCGCGCGGGCCATCCCGGCCCCGACCGCCTCGGCGGGGAACCCCGCCTCGACGCAGGCCGCCACCGCGGCCAGCCCGTTGGCGACGTTGAACTCCCCCGGCACGGGGACGCCGGTCCGGACCTCGACCCCGCCCGGCCCGAGCACGGTGAACGCGGACCCCCCGGCGTGGACCTCGACGTCGGCGGCCCGCCAGTCCGCGTCGGCGTCGCGGACCGAGAGCGTGCGCACCGGCAGGACGGTCTCCCCCGCCAGCCGCCGGCCGTGCGCGTCGTCGACGTCGACCAGCGCGAGCCGGGCCCGCTCCGGGGTGAACAGCGTCGCCTTCGCCCGGTAGTACTCCTCCTCGTCGGCGTGGAAGTCCAGGTGGTCGCGGCCGAGGTTGAGGAACACCGCGACGTCGAAGACCACCCCGTCGACCCGGCCCATCACGAGCGCGTGGCTGGAGACCTCCATCGCGCAGGCGCGGACCTCGCGCTCGCGCATCATCGCGAACAGGCCGTGCAGGTCGGGGGCCTCGGGCGTGGTCAGCGACGACGGGACGTCGGCCCCGTCGACGCGGGTGCCCACGGTGCCGATCGACGCGGCCCGCACGCCGGCGCCCTGGAGCGCGGCCTCGGCGAGCCGGACGGTGGTCGTCTTGCCCTGGGTGCCGGTGACGCCGATCATCCGCAGCGCGGTGGCGGGCTCGCCGTACAGCCGGGCGGCGAGCCGGCCCAGCAGCTCACGCGGCCGGTCGACGACCACGACCGGCACCCCGTCGGGGACGGACGCGGCGCCGGGCTCGTCGGTGAGCACCGCGACCGCGCCCGCGGTCAGGGCGTCGCCGACGAAGTCGATGCCGTGCGCCCGGCTTCCCGGCAGCGCCGCGTAGAGGTCGCCGGGGCGGACCCGCCGCGAGCTCAGCGACACCCCGGTGACGACCGTCCCGCCGTCGCCGACGAGGCGTGCGGGGCGCCCGTCGGCGGCCAGCCAGGCCGCGATGTCGGCCAGCCGCGAGCGCGGCGGAACCTCGGGACGCGTGACCACGCCCCGAGTCTGGCCCATCACCACTCGACGGGGATCCGGGAGGGCCGGGTGCCCGTGGGCGGGACGCCGTACCGGCGCAGCGTGTAGCCCATCAGCTTGGAGAACGCCGGGCCGGCGACCGAGCCACCGCCGCCGCCGTTGCGCGGGTTGTGCACCACGACGTAGATGGTGAACCGCGGGTCGTCGGCCGGCGCGAAGCCCGCGAACGACACCGTGAACGTGCCGTCGTAGCAGCCGCAGGCGGAGCCGACGCGCTGCGCCGTCCCGGTCTTGCCGGCGACGCGGTAGCCGGGCACCGCGGCCCCCGGGGCGACGCCGGCCTCGGGATCGATGACCCGCTCCATCATCGCGGTGGTCTGCCGGGCGGCCTCCTCGCTGATCACCCGGTGCCGGCGGACGTGGTCGGTGCCGACCTCGGTGCCGTCGTCCATGGACGCCGAGCCCTTGATGATGCTCGGGTCGATCCGCACGCCGCCGTTCGCGATCGTGTTGACCGCCGCCGCCATCTGGACCGCGTTGACGGCGAGGCCCTGGCCGAAGTCGATCCGGTCCTCGGTCTGCGGGGTCCACTGGTCACCCTTCGGGAGCCGGCCCTTGCTCTCGCCGCCGATGCCGATGCCGGTGCGCTTCCCGAGCCCGAAGGCCGTGAGGTAGCTGCGCAGCTGGCCGCGCCGGAAGTGGTCGCCGGCCAGCACGGTGCCGATGTTCGACGACTTGGCGAGGATGCCGGCGAGGGTCAGCCGGATCGGGCCGTGCTCCCAGTAGTCGTGGATGGGCCGGTCCTTCACCAGCACGCCGGGCACCTCGAAGCGGGTCCGGTTGGTGACCTTGCCGGCGTCGATCAGCGAGCTCAGGGTGAGCACCTTCTCGACCGAGCCGGGCTCGTAGACGTTGGTGAGCGCGGCGGCCTTGTAGAGGTCGTCGTCGTACTCGTAGGGGTTGCTGGCGTCGTACGTCGGGTAGTCGGCGACGGTGAGCAGCTCGCCGGTCCGGCTGTCCATGATCACCGCGTGGCCGGAGTCGGCGCGGGCGCCGAGCACGGTCTGCCGGAGCACCCGCTGGGCGTACCACTGCAGGTCCCGGTCGAGCGTGGTGGTCAGGTCCTCGCCGTCGACCGCCTCGGTGACGGTGGCGTCGCCGAGCGGGATCCGGTTGCCGGCCCCGACCCGGTAGCGGGCCCGGCCGTCGCGCCCGGCCAGGAAGCTGTTGAACGTGTCCTCGAGACCGGCCAGCGCCCGCGCCGCGCCGTTCTTCCGGGGCGTGCCGAGGAAGCCGACGATGTTGGCCGCGACGTCGCGGGCGGGGTACTCGCGCACCGGGTCGCGCCGGGTGGACAGGCCCTCGAAGCCGCGCTCCTCGGCCTCCTGCACCGCCTTCTTGGCGAGGGTGGCCGGGACCTGTCGGGCCAGGTACTGGAACCGGCTGTCCGGCACCCGCAGCCGCTGCAGGGTGTCGAAGTAGTCGATGTCGAGCTTCTTGCTGAGGAACCTGGCGATCTCCGGCGCCTGCTCCGCGGTCATCTTCGGGTCGGCGACGACCATGAGCCCGTCGACGGAGTCCGCGAGCGGCTCGCCGTTGCGGTCGAGGATGTCGCCGCGCGTGGCGGGCAGCACCACGTCGACGGTGCCCTCGTCGGCGGCCATCTGGGCGTAGGAGTCCGGGTCCACGCCCTGCAGCTGCACGAGACGCGCCGCGAACAGGGAGAAGACCATCGCGATCAGCAGCAGCCCGACGCGGAGCCGGAACACCGGGGAGCCGCGCAGGCTCCCGCGGCGTCGCTGACGCCCGTTGCCGCTCGGTCGCACTGGTGCTCTCCTCGGTCGTCGCGAGGTCACCGGCGCCGGCGGTCGTCGCGGGTGTGCTCGCGCTGCTCGCCCAACGTAGGCGTCTGCTGCCGGTCACCCCGGTCCGCCACGCCGCCCCGGGCGTGGTTCGGCTGCCGGGCGGTCCGGTGGATCGGCTCCGGGTCGAGCTCGGCCGGCCGGGTCGGCGGGGGCGTCGCGATCGGGGTGTCGCTCTCGCGGGTGGCCGGCTGGACCTCGCCGGTGATCCTGCCGGTGTCGAGGTCCAGGAAGGCCGGCGCCGCCGGGATCACCAGGCCCTGCCGCTTGGCGGCCTCGGCGACCCGCTGCGGGTCGCGCAGCCGCTCCAGCTCGATCTGCAGGGTCTGCTCCCGGGCGGAGAGGTCGGTGGCCTGCTCCTCGAGCGCGGTCGCCGCGAAGGACGCCTGCTGCATCGAGGTGTTGAAGAGCAGCAGGCCGACCACGCCCCCGAGCAGGATCACGCTGACCAGCGTCACGAACGGCACGCGGGGGGCCCGGGTGCGCCGCCGCGGGACGACGGTGAGCCGGGCTCGGGCCACCGCCGCCTCGGCGATCCGCGGCAGCCGGGAGAAGCGCTGCGGGGCGGTGCTGGACATCAGGCGGCCCCCCTCTCGGTCGGTCGCACCCGTTCGAGCGCGCGCAGCCGCACCGACGCGGCCCGCGGGTTCGCGGCCACCTCGTCGGGGCCGGCCTTCTCGGCACCGCGGGTGAGCAGCCGGCACGGCGGCTCGTGGCCCTCGGGCACGAACGGCAGGTCCTCCGGGACGTCGGTCGTCGTCACGGCGGCGAACGCCTGCTTGACCAGTCGGTCCTCCAGCGAGTGGTAGGACTCCACGACCACGCGGCCTCCGACCCGGATCGCGTCGATCGCCGCGGGCAGCGCGCGGCGGAGCACCGCCAGCTCGTCGTTGACCTCCATCCGCAGCGCCTGGAAGGTGCGCTTCGCGGGGTGGCCGCCGGAGCGCCGGGCGGGCGCGGGGATCTCGGCGTACAGCAGCTCGACCAGGCGGGCCGAGGTGGTGAACGGCTCGACCTCGCGGGCCCGGACGATGGCGGTCGCGATCCGCCGCGCGAACCGCTCCTCGCCGTACTCGCGCAGGACCCGGGTCAGCTCGTCGACGTCGTAGGTGTTGAGCACGTCGGCGGCGGTCCGACCGGTGGTGCCGTCCATGCGCATGTCGAGCGGCGCGTCCGCGGCGTAGGCGAACCCCCGCTCGGCCAGGTCGAGCTGCATGGAGGAGACGCCGAGGTCGAACAGCACCGCGTCGACGGCGGCCAGCCCGAGCCGGTCGAGCACCTCGGGGATCTCGTCGTAGACGGCGTGCACGCCGGTGAAGCGGTCGCCGTACGGCGCCAGCCGCTCCTCGGCCAGCGCGAGCGCCTCGGGGTCGCGGTCGATCCCGACGACGCGGGCCAGCTCGCACCGTCCGAGCACCGCCTCGGTGTGTCCTCCCAGCCCGAGCGTGGCGTCGACCAGCACGGAGTCGGGCTCGCTGAGGGCCGGCGCCAACAGCGCGACGACCCGGTCCAGCAGCACCGGGACGTGGGAGGCGGCCATGTCAGCTGCCCAGGGAGGCGATGAGGAGGAGGGCGGTCGCGAAGCCGAGCGAGACGAAGGCCGAGAACGCCATCAGCGCGACGACGTCCCGGGCCTGGTGCCGCACCCGGCGCTCCGGCGGTACGCCGGTGTCGGTGACGAGTGGTGTGCTCATTCGGTTCGACCCTTGCTGTGCGATGTCCTGCGCGGCGGGATCCGCAGAGCCAGGTCTCGGCCCGCTCCGGCGTCGTCTCGTCGGGAAGTGGCGACCGTCTGGAGCCGGGGAAGGTGCCCCAGAAGGTCGGGAGCGGGCCAGAGACCTCGTCCTGCGGATCCCCTGTGGTGTTGTCTCGGTGCTGCGCGTGGAGAGAAGTGGGGAGGGCTACTCGTCGTCCTCGTCCAGGTCGGCGAACCTCGCCGCCTCGGCCGCCTGGTAGTCCGCCCATCTCTCCGGGTCCCAGATCTCGAGCCGGTCGAGAACGCCGATCACGACCACCTCGCCGTCGAGCCCCGCGTAGCTGCGGAGCTCCTGGGAGATGCCGATCCGGCCCTGCTTGTCCGGGACCAGCTCTTCCGCGCCCGAGAAGAAGGTCCGGATGAAGCCGCGGCCCGACTTGCTGCTCATCGGCCGCTCCATGACCCGCGCGGATTCCTGCTCGAAGACCTCCGGAGGCCAGACGACGAGGCAGTTCTCGTGACCCTGCGTCACCACAACCCCCTCCGCCAGCCGGCTCCGGAACTTCGCCGGGAGGAAGAGGCGTCCCTTCTCGTCGAGCTTCGGCCGGTAGGTGCCCATGAAGCGCATCGGGCACCTCCGCGTTCACCCAGGAAGCTGGTCTCTTCCTCCACTTTCCCCCACCATACGCCACTTTCCCCCACCGTCAACCACCGACGCCCCCGGATTCCCCACCGCGCTCCCCCCGCCCGCACCCCGCCCGCGCCCAGCCCGCACCCAGCCCGCACCCAGCCCGCACCCAGTCCGCCCCCAGTCCGCATCGGGCCCGGAGCGCCACCGGATCGAACCGGGACCGCAACCAAACCGTGACCACCGGAGTCGGAAGAAGGAGTGGAGCGACCCCGTAGGTTGCTGGCCTGACTTACCGTTGTCGCATTACGCGGACCGCCGGGCGGGGAGCCGTGTGCAGAGCTGGAAGGGATCGGACGTGGAGACTCCGAGTGCTGGAGGGGCCGACCTCGAGACCTTGGCGAGGGTCGTGCAGCGGGTCCGCACCAACGTCGAGACGGTGATCGAGGGCAAGCCCGACGTGGTCACCTCGACGCTCGTGGTGCTGCTCGCCGAGGGGCACCTGCTCATCGAGGACGTGCCGGGCGTGGGCAAGACGATGCTCAGCAAGGCGCTGGCGCGCAGCATCGACTGCAGCGTCCGCCGGATCCAGTTCACGCCCGACCTGCTGCCGTCCGACGTGACCGGCGTGTCCGTGTTCAACCAGAACACCCGCGAGTTCGAGTTCCGGCCCGGCGGCGTCTTCGCCAACATCGTGGTCGGCGACGAGATCAACCGGGCCTCGCCGAAGACGCAGTCGGCGCTCCTCGAGTGCATGGAGGAGCGCCAGGTCACCGTCGACAACACGACCTACCAGCTCGACACGCCGTTCATGGTCATCGCGACCCAGAACCCGATCGAGATGGAGGGCACCTACGCCCTGCCGGAGGCGCAGCGCGACCGGTTCATGGCCCGGGTGTCGGTCGGCTACCCGGTCGAGTCCGCCGAGCTGGCGATGCTCGACACCCACACGAGGTCCAACCCGCTCGACGACCTCGAGCCGGTGACCGACGCCGCCGAGGTGCGCAAGCTGTGCGGCATCGTGTCCCAGGTCTACGTCTCCCCCGCCGTGCAGCGGTACGCCGTCGCGATCACCGCCGCGACCCGCAAGTCCGACGAGCTCACCCTCGGCGCGTCGCCGCGGGCCACGCTGCACCTCGTGCGCGCGGCCAAGGCGGCGGCCGCGATGGAGGGCCGCGAGTACGTCCTCCCCGACGACATCCAGCGGCTGGCCCGCCCGGTCCTCGCCCACCGGCTGCTGCCGGCGGTCGAGGCGGCCATGAGCGGTCGCACGACCGCGGCGATCCTCGACGGGGTGCTGGCCGGCGTCCCGGTGCCGCAGTCGTCGCAGACCAGTGCGTGAGGCGCTCTCCGGACTGACCGTCCGCGGGCGGGCGTTCGCCGCGGCCGGGGTGACGGCGGTCGTGTGCGCCGTGCTGATGGGGCAGACCGCGCTGTCCCGGGTCGGCATCCTGCTGCTCGCGCTGCCCCTCGTCACCGCGTTCTTCGTGGGCCGCAGCCGCTACCACCTCGCCCTGGTGCGCACCGTGCAGCCGCAGGTGGTGCCCGCCGGCCAGCCTGCGCAGGTCCGGCTCACGCTCACCAACGAGGGCCGCACGCCCAGCGGCGCGCTGCTGCTGGAGGACCAGCTCCCCTACGTGCTCGGCAGCCGTCCCCGGTTCGTGCTCTCCGGGGTCTCCCGGGGCTGGCACCGCGAGGTCTCCTACCAGGTCCGCTCCGACGTCCGCGGCCAGTTCCAGATCGGCCCGATGACGGTGCGGGTCAGCGACCCGTTCGGGCTGGTCGAGCTCGGCCGGGCGTTCCGCACCACCGTCCCGGTGACCGTCACGCCGCGCACCGTGCCGCTGCCGACGATCCCGCTCGGCGGCGGCTGGACCGGGTCCGGCGACAACCGGCCACGGGCGTTCGCCACCGGCTCCGCCGAGGACGTGACGGTGCGGGAGTACCGCGACGGCGACGACCTGCGCCGGGTCCACTGGCGCAGCTCGGCCCGGGTCGGCGAGCTGATGGTGCGCCGCGAGGAGCAGCCCTGGCAGTCGCGGGCCACCGTGTTCCTCGACAACCGCTCCGCCTCGCACCGCGGCCACGGCATCGCCTCGTCGCTCGAGGCCGCGGTGTCGGCGGCCGCGTCGGTCGCCGTCCACCTCAGCCACCGCGGCTACATGGTCCGGCTGGTCACCGCCTCGGGCGAGGACACCAGCGGCGCCTGGCACGTCCGCGACGCCGACCTCAACACCGGCCCGCTGCTCGAGGCGCTCGCGCTGGTCACCCCGCTTGACCAGAACCGGATCGACACCAGCTGGATGAGCGAGCACACCGGTGGCGGCCTGACCGTCGCGGTGCTCGGCGAGGTCGGGGACCACGACATCCCGGCGCTGCGCCGGATGCTGCACCACACCAGCGCGGCGATGGCGATCGCGCTCGACGTCGGCGCGTGGGCGAGCCCCCACGGGGGCGACGGCGGCGCGGCCGCGCTGCTGGGTCAGCAGGGCTGGCGGTCCGCGACCCTGCGGCCACGTGACCGGCTCGAGGCGGTCTGGCAGGAGCTCGGCCGGGCGAGCGCCGAGAGCAGCCGCACCGCCGGCAACAATCCGGCACCCCGGGAGGCCGTCGGATGACCCGCGGCCGCTCCTCGCTCACCGCCGGGATGGCCCTGGCGCTGGTCGCCGCGGCCACCACCTGGGTGGCCATGTGCTCGTGGCGCGGCTTCACCGCCGACCCCAGCGAGTTCCTCACCCCGCTGCTGATGATCGGCCTCGTGGTCGCGGTCTCCGGGGCGCTCTGCCGCGGCCGGCTGCCGGGCGCGGCGGTGTTCGCGGTCCAGGTGCTGCTCGGGGCCATGGTCGCCAGCTGGCAGGTGGCCGGCACCCCGCTGCCGGTCGGTGGCGGATGGGGCGAGCTGATGGACGCCTTCGACGCCGCGGTCGACAGCGCCAACACCTACGCCGCTCCCGTGCCGCACACGGTCCCGCCGGTGCACCCGCTGCTGATCTTCGGCGGGCTCGGCGCGATGCTGCTGGTCGACCTGCTCGCCTGCACGCTCCGCCGGATCCCGCTGTCCGGGCTGGTGCTGCTCCTGGTCTACAGCGTCCCGGTCGGTCTGCTCGAGGGCGGCGTCGGCTGGGGCATCTTCCTGCTCACCGCTGTCGGCTTCCTGATGATGCTGTTCCTGCACGAGTCGGTGCAGATCTCCCGGTGGGGCCGCCCGCTCGGGCCGGAGACGACCGACCGCGACATCACCGTCTTCGGCAGCTCGGCCACGATGCGCACCAGCGCCGGCAAGATCGGCGGCGTCGCCACCGCGCTCGCGGTCGTCGTCCCCATCGCCCTCCCCAGCGTCAGCCTGGAGCTGCTCGACTTCGGCCTCGGCAAGGGCGGCGACGCCGAGATCAACATCGTCAACCCGGTCGCCGACATGCGCCGGGACCTCAAGCGCGGCCCGGACCGGCCGCTGCTCACCGTCAGGACCGACGACCCCGACCCGCGGTACCTGCGGATCGCGGTGCTCAACCGGTTCAGCGACAACGAGTGGAGCAACGGCAACCGCGACGTGCCCACCGCGAACCGTCCCGACGGCCCGCTCCCGCTGCCGCCGGGTCTGGACCCCAACATCCCCGTCAAGCGGTACGACTACGACGTGCAGGCGAACGACGACTTCGTCTCCAAGTGGCTGCCGGTCCAGCCCCTGGTCGCCGCGGTCGTGGCTCCCGGGGACTGGCGCTACGACGAGTCGACGATGGACTTCATCGCCAGCGACGACGACCTGACCACCCAGGGCCTCGAGTACACGATGCGGTCGATCGTCCCCGACTACGACGCGCGCGCCCTGGCCGCCGCGAACCCGTCCACCGGGGACGACGTCGACGAGGAGCTGCTCGAGCTGCCGGCCGGGATCTCCCCGCAGGTGCGGGCGCTCGCCCAGGGCGTCACCGAGGACGCGCCGACGCTGTACCAGAAGGCGGTCGCGCTCCAGGACTGGTTCCGGGAGAAGGGCGGCTTCGAGTACGACCTCCAGCGCGCCCCGGAGGGCAACGGCGTCGAGGACCTCGAGTCGTTCCTCGCCGAGGACGGCGGCCGGGTGGGGTACTGCGAGCAGTTCGCCTCGGCGATGGCCGTGATGGCCCGGATGCTCGGCATCCCCGCGCGGGTGGCGATCGGCTTCCTCAAGCCGGACCCGCTCGGCGGCAACGCCTACGAGTACAGCACCCACGACCTGCACGCCTGGCCGGAGCTCTACTTCGAGGGTGCCGGCTGGGTGCTCTTCGAGCCCACCCCCGCGGAGCGGGCGAGCGAGGTGCCCGAGTACACGACGCAGCACGTCCCGGTCCGCAACCCCAGCGGCGGCCCCTCCGGGCCCGACGAGACCGAGGGCGGGAGCCGGTCGGTGCAGCCGTCCGGCCGGCTGATCGAGCCGCAGCCGTCCTCGACCGAGGAGCGCGACGGCCCCGCGCAGGCCGGCTTCCCCTGGGTCCGCCTCGGCGTTGGCCTCGCCCTCCTGCTGCTCCTGGCGGCGGCGGTGGTGACCCCGCGGGTGCTGCGCCGCCGGCGTCGCGAGGACCGGCTGGCCGGCGGGCCCGAGGAGGCCTGGGAGGAGCTGTGGGCCACCGCGACCGACCTCCGCCTCGACTGGCCGGCGGGTCGGTCCCCGCGGCAGACCAGGAACTGGATGGTCAGCCAGTTCGGCGCGCCGGGGTTGGTCGACGAGGTGCAGCGTCCGCAGCGCGGCCCGCGGGTCGCGCCCGAGGCGGTCGCGGCGCTCGACCGGATCGTGGCCGAGCTCGAGCTGCTGCGCTACTCCCAGCGTGAGACCGCCGCGCCCGGCGCGCTCGAGGACGACGTGGTCACCTGCGTCGAGGCGCTGCGGGCCGGCGTGGTGCCGCGCGAGCGGCGGCGGGCCCAGTGGTGGCCACGGTCGGTGCTGCGGCAGCGGCCGCGAGCGGCGACTGCGGCTGAGGACCATGAGGCCGTGCGCGCCGGCGAGGTGATGGAGCACATTTGAGCTCGCACTGGATCGCGCGAGGAACGAGCGCGAGACAGTGACCGAGCCAGGTCGAGCGAGCCCCGCGACCGAGCTTGCGAGGTCGCGACGGGCGGGTCGAGACCCAGCCACGTGCGTGGCACGGTCGGCTGACGACTCACCAAATCTCGCCGGGCTCGAGACACCCGCGCTACTGCTCGCTTGTTCCTGGCGAGCTACTGCTCGCTCACCAACCGCCCTGCTCGCGGCGGCGGCGCCAGCGCTGCTCCATACGATCCATGAAGGAGGCGGAGGAACGGGGGTGGGACTTGCGGGAGCGACCGGTGCGGCCGCCCTCGATCACGGTGAAGCCCGAGGAGTGGTCGGCGGCGCGGGGCTCGGAGCCGACCTGGTGGCCGCGGATCGCGCCGAGGCCGATGGTGGCCGAGCCGAGCATGATCACGAAGCCGACGATGCCGACCGGCCAGAGCTTGGTGATGGCGCCGGTCATCAGCACCGCGACGCCGATCGCGAAGGCGAGGCCGGCGAGGATCGCCCGGCGCCGGGCGGAGCGTCGGAACGAGGTTCCGCGCAGCGTCGAGGCGAGCTTCGGGTCCTCCTCGACGAGGGCGCGCTCCATCTGCTCGAGAAGTCGAAGTTCCTCCTCCGAGAGCGGCACCGTTCCCTCCAGCCTCGCTAGGTCCTCGGGTCTGATGTACCCCGGTTCCCACAAGTCTAGGCAGGCGCTCTCCGGTTCGGTAGGCGAGTGGGGAATATTTCACGGCCCGGGTGACAACAGGGACGCGGGCCGGACCGCCGCGGTCCCGAACCGGGTGGTCGCCCGGTCGACGGCCCGATCGGCGTCGGGCCAGCCGTGGTCGCGCTCGCCGAGGACGAGCTGCCGGTGCACCCCCGACCGGGGGGCCAGCCCCTCGACCCGCACCCCCACCAGCCGGATCCGGGCCCGCTGCAGGCCCAGGCCGTCGTAGAGGGCGACCGCGGCACGGTAGACCTCCTGGGTGACGTCGGTCGCCTCGGGGAGGGTGCGGGTGCGGGTGATCGTGGTGAAGTCGGCGAAGCGCACGGTGATCGTGACGGTGCGCCCGGCCACCCCGGCGGTGCGCATCCGCTGGGTGACCTTGGCGCTGAGCCCGAGCAGCTCGCGCAGGATCAGCGCCCGGTCGTCGGTGTCCCGCCCGAACGTCTCCTGCGCGCCCATCGACTTGTCCGGGTCGGCCTCCCCGGTGCGCTGGCCGTGGCCGAACACCCCACCACCGCGCGGTTCGATGGCCCGGCGGTCGGTGCCCCAGGCCAGCTCGTGGAGGTGGGCGCCGAGGTGGTGGCCGACCGCCCGCTGGAGGGTGCGCAGCGGGGTGTGCGCGACGTCGCCCACGGTGACCAGGCCGAGCCGGTGCAGCATCGCGCGGGTCTTCTCCCCGACGCCGTAGAGCTCGCCCACGTCGAGCGGGTGGAGGAACGAGGTGATCTCCTCGGGCGGCACCACCACGACCCCGTCCGGTTTGGCCCGGCGGCTGGCCAGCTTGGCGACCGACACCGACGCGGCCACCCCCACCGAGCAGGTGATCCGCTGCTCGTCGTGGACGCGGGCCCGGATCAGCTCGGCGATCTGCAGCGGGGACCCGAGCCGCCGGACCGCACCGCGGACGTCGAGGAAGGCCTCGTCGAACGAGATCGCCTCGACCAGCGGGGTCACCCGGCGGAAGGTCTCCATCACCGCGGTCGAGACCGTGGTGAAGAGGTCGTAGTCGGGCTTGAGGACGACGGCGTGCGGGCACAGCCGCCGGGCCCGGCTGCCGGTCATCGCCGACCGGACGCCGTACTCGCGGGCGGCGTAGTTGGCCGCCAGCACCACCCCGCGGTAGCCGCCGCCGACGATCACCGGGACGTCCCGCAGCTCGGGACGGTCGCGGGTCAGCACCGACGCGTAGAACGCGTCCATGTCGACGTGCAGGATCGGGCAGTCCTGGGACTGGTCAGGAGCGCTGTTCATGCCACCCCTCTGTGGCAGAGGCACACCGTCGGCTCAGTCTGCTGAACGGTCGCCCTAGCGGGCGAGCAGGTGGACCTGCGTGGCGAGCGGGAGGTACTCGGCGCGCTCGGAGACGGCCCGCTCGAGCTCGACGAGCGCGGCGGTCGCGCCGGGCTCCAGGTCGAGCAGCGAGCCGGGCACGAGGTCGGCGAAGACCCGGACGCCGTGCACCGAGGTGACCTCGAAGCCGGCGTCGACCAGGAGCCGGGTGGCCTCCTCGACGGTGAACCGGTGGCCGGACCGGCCGCTGGGCGGGTCGCCCTCGAGCAGCGCCAGCGCCTGCGGGAAGTGGCCGGCCATCGCCCGGGCGACCACGGCGGCGTGCCGCTGGGCGACCAACAGGCTGAGGGTGCCGCCGGGGCGGAGCACCTCGCGGATCGTCGCGAGCGCGGCGGCCGGGTCGTCGACCACCTCGAGCACCCCGTGGCAGAGCACCACGTCGGCTCCCTCGACCAGGTCGGCGAGGCCGTCGACGTCGCCCTGCACCCCGGTGACCAGCACGCCGAGCTCGCGGGCCCGGCGGTCCAGCGCGGCGAGCGCGTCGGGGCTGGGGTCGACCACGGTGACCCGGTGGCCGAGCTCGGCGACCCGGACCGCGAACCCGCCGGTGCCGCCGCCGATGTCGAGCACGTTGACCGCGCTGCCCTCGAGCACGGGTCGCAGCGCGTCCCAGACCACGGCGGTGCGGGTGGCCCCCCGGCGCTCGCTGGCGGGACGCTCGCTGGCAGACATGCGGGCAACACTAGTGGGCTCATCCGGCGCTCCCCGGGCTGCGGTGCCAGAGCTTGCGAGCGACCTGCTTGGTGTCCTCGCCCGCCGGCTTGATGTCGGCGTACGGCGACATCTTGAACCCGCTGGAGTGCACCAGCACCCGGCGCCGGCCCATGCCGCCGGCCGTGGAGTGGTGCGCCGGCTCGTCGTCGGTGAACGACTGCGGCTTGGCCATGACCGGCCGGCTGGCCCGGCTCTCGGCCGCGCCCCGGACCGCCCGCTCCCCGACCGCGCCGAAGCCACCGGGCACCACGGCCATCTGCTCGAGCACCGCGTCGATCCCCTCGCGCTGCCACAGGGCGTGCAGCGCGGGCAGCTCCCAGCAGCCGGTGGCGCGCAGCGACACACCGCGGTAGCCGGTGCGGCGCAGCTCGCCGCGGACCACCAGCAGCCAGGAGTGGAACACCGTCGCGGCGTAGGGCCCCTGGACGTCCTCGAAGAAGGTCGCGTCGACCGGGCCGGTGGCGTCGTCGAGGGTGAGGAAGATGACCCGTCGCCCGGAGCGGATCGGCGGGGTCTGGGTGGCGACCTTGACCCCGGCCACCAGCAGCTCGGAGCGGCTGCGCCGCTGGAGCAGGTCCTTGCTCCGGGTGACGCCGAGCTCGTCGAGGAACGGGTCGTAGGCGGCGACGACGTGCCGGCTCACGTCGAGGCCGAGGATCTCCAGCTCGGCGGCCATCGACTCGGCCACCGTCATCTCCGGCAGCCCGGAGACCTCGCCCTCGCGCGGGCCGTCGCCGAGGTCGAGGGCCAGCTGCACGGAGCTCACCGGCGGCGGCTCCGGCGTCGCCCGGCTCTGCGCGGCGGCCCTCGCCCACACCCCCTCGCGGCCGAGCGGGTGCCGGGCGAGGTCCGGGGTCTGCTCGCGGGCGCGCGGGTCGGTGCTGTTGCGCAGCCCGGCCTCGTCGGCGCGGACCGTCGCCGGCCGGGGAGCGCGACGAGCGCCCCGGCCTCGGGACGCCTTCTCGACGGCCTTGCCGTACCGGTCGAGCTCGGCGACCTGGAGCAGCAGGTCGCGCCGGGTCACCCGGCCCCGGGCGCGCACCCCGTCGCTGCTCTCGATCCGGTAGAGGCGGTCGAAGGCGCCGGTGAGCACCAGCCGCTCCACGATCGGCCGGGACACCCGTGCCCGGTGCCAGAAGTCGGTCAGGGACTGGTAGGGCCGGGCGGCGACGATCCGCTCCACCTCGGCGGTGCTGATCCCCTTGACCTCGGACAGCGCGAGCCGGATGCCGTAGCCGCTCGGGGCCTCGGGCACCCGCTCCACGACGTAGTCCTTCTCCGAGACGTCGACGTCGAGGCCGAGCACCGCGATGCCGTGCTGGCGGGCGTCCTCGAGGATCAGCCGCTTGGGGTACATGCCGGGGTCGTGGGTGAGCACGCCGGCGAGGAAGTGGGCCGGCCAGTGGGTCTTCAGCCACGCCGACTGGTACGTCGGCAGCGCGAACGCCGCCGCGTGCGCCTTGCAGAAGCCGAACGAGGCGAACGACGCGATCACCTGCCAGATCCGCTCGACCAGCGGCAGCGGGTAGCCGCGGGCCAGCGCCCGCGGCGGGAACCACACCCGCACCTGCTCCATGCCCTCGGCGTCGCCGAGCGCGCGGCGTACCTCGTCGGCCTCGGCGTAGCTCACCCCGGTCAGCTGGGCGATCAGCTCGATCACCTGCTCGTGGAAGACCACCACTCCCCTGGTCTCCTCGAGGATCGGGCGCAGGTCGTCGTGGAGGTAGGTCGGGGCGGTCCACCCCTGCTTGGCCTCCAGGTAGGGGGTGACCATGTCGCTCTTGACCGGGCCGGGCCGGAACAGCGAGATGTCGGTGATGATGTCGCTGAACGTCTCGATGCCGGACTTGGCGACCAGCTCGCGCTGGCCCGGCGACTCGATCTGGAAGACGCCGAGGGTCCGGCCCGAGCTGATCATCCGGTAGGTGGGCTCGTCGTCGAACGGCACCTGCTCCTCGTCGTCGAGGTCGACCTCGACGCCGTCGGTGCGCCTGATCTCGGCGACCGCGTGGGCCATCGCCGACTGCATCCGGATGCCGAGCACGTCGAGCTTGAGCAGGCCGAGGTCCTCGACGTCGTCCTTGTCGAACTGGCTCATCGGGAAGCCGGCGAAGCTGGCCTCCACCGGCGTCCGGTCGAGCAGGGTGGCGTCGGAGAGCAGCACCCCGCAGGGGTGCATCGCGACGTGCCGGGGCAGGCCGTCGAGCCGCTCGACGAGCTGGAACATCAGGTCGAGCTTCTCGTCGGCGAGCCCTCCGGCCCGCAGCTCCGGCAGCTCCCGGAGCGCCACCCGGGCGTCACGGGCCCGGATGTGCGGGAACGCCTTGGCGATCGCGTCGATCTCGCCCGGCGGCAGGCCGAGCGCGCCGCCGACGTCGCGGACCGCGTGCCGCACCCGGTAGGTGTCCATCATCGAGACGCACACGCACCGCTCGCCGCCGTAGCGGTCGAGGATCGCCTCGTAGACCTCGAGCCGGCGCGCGGACTCCACGTCGATGTCGATGTCGGGCAGCGCCGCGCGCAGCGGGGAGAGGAACCGCTCCATCAGCAGGCCGTGCCGGATCGGGTCGACCCCGGAGATGCCCAGCAGGTAGTTGACCAGGCTGCCCGCACCCGAACCGCGGGCCGCGACCCGGACCCCCATCTCCCGGATCAGGTCGGTGACGTCGCCGACGGTGAGGAAGTAGGACGCGTAGCCCAGGCCGCGGATCATCTCGAGCTCGTCGTCGAGGCGCTTCCAGACCACCTGCTGGGGGGCGCTGCCGTAGCGGCGGCCGATCCCCGCCTCGCAGCGCCGGCGCAGCGCGATGTCGGCGGAGGGGTCGTCGGTCGACAGCTCGAACTCCGGGAAGTGCACCTCGCCCAGCCCGAGGTCGGCGCGCGGGTCGAGCGCACACCGGTCGGCGACCGTGCGGGTCTCGGCGAGCATCCGACGGGCGGCGGCCTCGGGGTCCTCGGCCAGGCCGGCGACCCGGCTGATCTCCTCGGCGACCTCCTGCATCTGCTTGCCGGACTTGAGGAACCCCTCGGCGTTGCCCCGGTCGAGGTGGCGCACGTCGAGCGCCACCAGGCGCCGGGCGGCGTCGAGCACGTCGACGGTGACCGCGTCGCGGCGGTCGGCGTAGCGCACCGCGTTGGTGAGCACCGCGGACAGCCCCGCCTCCCGGGCGATGCCGGCCATCCGGGCGGCGTGCGGGGTGGTGCCCGGCCCCCAGTCGCCCCGCCGGCCGGGCAGCCGGTGGGACACCACCTCGACCACGAGGTGGGAGCGGGGCACCAGCTCGCGCCAGGGGCGGAGGGCGGCGACCGCGAGGTCGTCGCGCCGCCGGGTCGCCGCCGCGCTCAGCTGCGAGCCCGGGCCGAGCAGCACCATCAGGTCGCCGCTGGCGAGCAGCTCGGCCACCTCCTCGGGCGGGTCGTGCAGGTCGAGGACCGGCGCGCCCCGCTCGCCGGCCAGCTGGACCGCCGAGACCAGCCGGCACACCGCCGCCCACCCGGCCCGCCCGCCGTGGGTGTCGGCCGCGGCCAGGAACGTCGCCCGCGGCAGCCCGCCCTGCTCGGGCGGCAGGTCGCGGTAGGTGCCGCCGCGGACGGGGTTCCTGCGGGCGGGGCTCCTGGTCGGGGTCGTCTCCGGAGGAGAGGTGCGGTAGGCGAGGTCGACCCCGAGCACCGGACGGATCCCGGCCTGGCTGCAGGCCTTCGCGAACTTCACCGCCCCGTAGGTGCCGTCGCGGTCGGTGAGCGCGAGCGTGTCCATCTCGTGCTCGGCGGCGCGCTCGACGAGCACGTGCGGGTGCGAGGCGCCGTACTGCAGTGAGTAGCCCGACGCCACGTGCAGGTGGACGAACGGATCGGGGATCGCGGACCTCCTAGCCGACGTGTCGGATCAGCTGCTGCTGCAGCGGAGGGTGCGGGGTCAGGCCGAGGGACTGCTCGACGAGCGCCAGGAACCGGTCGGCGTCGCGGACCAGGTCGTCGGCCTCGCGCTCGGTGACCGCGCGGGTGGACCCGGCCTCGGCCGCGGCCCGCTTGCCGGCGCCGGCGGCGAAGAACGTCGCCCACTCCGACAGCTCGGGCGCCACCTCGGCGAGCAGCACCCAGGCGTTCTTCTGGGCACGGCGCCGGGTCGGCGCCGGCTGGGCGCGCGCCGAGAGCAGCGCGGCGGCGGCCCGGAGCGCGGCGACGTGGGCGCAGGCGTAGCGGGTGGCGACGTCGGTGGCCACCATCGCCTCGCTCAGCGACTCGGCGGCCCGGGACAGGTAGGAGTGCGTGGTGGCCGGCAGCGCGTGCGGGTGGGGGTGGGAGGGTCGGTGGCTCATCAGTCCTCGCACCCCACCAGCTGCCAGCGGCCGTCGGTCCAGTCGAAGGAGAGGTCGAAGACGCCGTCGGTGGCGGCCCCGCCCGGGTCGGTGCCGCGGCCGGCCTCGACCCGCCACAGCTCGCGCTCGACCAGCAGGTCGCCCAGCGAGGTGCCGGACTCCTCCCGCCCCTGCCACCAGGGGCCCGTCTCGACCCAGTGCGCCAGCACCGTGCGCACCTTCCACAACCGGCCGCGCCAGAGGAACTGCTCCGGCCCCTCGCCCCGGTGGCCGGGGCCGTCCACCCAGCCCTTGCGCACCTCCACCGGGTCGTCGTACCTGCGCATCGACCGCCTCCTCCATGGTCGTCGTTCGAACATGTGTTCGAACGACTCCACGGTACACCGCCCCACGGACGGCCGGTCAAGGCTCCGAGCAGGCTGATCGACGAGGGCGCCCGATCAGCCGAGGAAGGCGGAGCTACGCCTCGATCGAGGAGCTCTCCTCGCGGCAGTAGCGACCGGTGTCGGGATGCCCGAGGAAGAACAGGATCGCCGCGTCGAGCACCAGGGAGCAGGCGCTCAGCACGATGAACAGCGCCGGCGGCTCGGTGCGGATCACCGCGACCGTCGAGATCGCGATCACCGCGACCAGGGCGACCAGCGAGTACCGCGCCCAGCTCGCGCCGCTGCGGAAGAGCGGGATCAGCGTCAGCACCAGCAGCGACACCACGATGTACAGCACGATCGCCACCGGCACGAACTCCAGCGGCTTGATCGCGCTGTCGGCCGGGTGGCCCCGCGACCAGGCCTCCTCGAGGTCGTCGCGGAAGACCACCACCAGCACGACCACCACCAGCCCGGCGGCGAGCAGCCCGAGCAGGAGCTGGATCGCCCTCGTGACCGAGGTCGGCTGCTGTGCCATGGGCGGTGGTCTCCTGCCTGTCGAGCCGCGATGGGTGTCCTAGGGTCGCACCATGGCGACCGAACACCCGCTGACTACCCGTTTCCGAGACGAGCATGCCCGCCTGGGCGGAACCGGGCGGATCGTCATTCTGCCCGAGTCGGTCCACACCGCGGCACTGGCCGCGGAGGCCCTCGGCTGCGAGGTCGGCGCGATCGCGAACAGCCTGGTGTTCGACGCCGACGGCGGGCCGGTGCTGATCCTCACCTCGGGCGCGCACCGGGTGGACACCAAGGCGGTCGCCGAGCGGATCGGCGTGGGCGCGCTGCGCCGGGCCAGCCCGGAGTTCGTCCGCGAGCACACCGGCCAGGTGATCGGCGGGGTCTCCCCCATCGCCCACCCCCGGCCGGTCCCGACGTACGTCGACTCCTGGCTGCGCCGCTACGACGTGCTGTGGGCGGCCGCCGGCCACCCGGCGGCGGTGTACTCCACCACGTTCGACGAGCTCGTCGCGATGACCGGCGCGACCGAGATCGACGTCGACTGACGGAGGCGACGGTGGAGATCTGGCTCAACCCCTCCTGCTCGAAGTGCCGCACCGCGGTCTCCGAGCTCGACGCGGCCGGCGTCGACTACACCGTGCGCCGCTACCTCGACGACCCGCCCACCCCCGAGGAGCTCGCCGAGGTCGTCGGCCGGATGGGCCTCGAGCCCTGGGACGTCGCCCGGGCCAAGGAGGCCAAGGAGGCCGGCATCGACCTGCCGCGCGACGCCGACCACCGCGACGAGTGGCTGGCCGCGCTGGCCGCCCACCCGCGGGCGATCCAGCGGCCGATCATCACCGCCGACGACGGCACCACGGTCATCGCCCGCGACCCTGACTCCCTGGCCCGCGTGATCGGCGCCGGGTAGTGGACGCGCTCGCGCTGGCCTTCTCGAGCGGCTGGGCCAGCGGGGTCAACGCCTACCTCGTCGTGCTGGTCCTCGGGACCGCCGACCGGGTGGGCGACTTCGCGGACATCCCCGACGCCCTGGGTCGCTGGGAGGTGCTCGCCGCGGCCGCGCTCATGTACGTCGTGGAGTTCATCGCCGACAAGATCCCGTACGTCGACTCGACGTGGGACGCGATCTCCACCGCGATCCGGCCGACGGTCGGCGCGGTGATCGGGGTGCTGCTGGCCGGCGACGCCGACTCGCTCGACCAGGCCGTCGGCCTCGTGGTCGGCGGCGGCACCGCGCTGGTCAGCCACCTGGTCAAGGCCGGCACCCGCCTGGCCGTCAACGCCTCCCCCGAGCCGGTCTCCAACATCGGCCTCAGCGTGGCCGAGGACGCCGTCGTCCTCGGGCTCGTGTGGTTCGCGATCGAGCACCCCTACGCGGCGGCGGCCGTCGCCGCGGTGCTGCTCGCCCTCGGCCTGGTCGTGCTCTACCTCGCCGCGCGGGTGGTCCGGCGCGGCTGGCGGCGGTGGCGCGCTCGACGGGGATCTCCGTCCCCTGGTTAGGGTGCCCGCCATGCGAGTGGTGGTCGTCGGCGGCGGGCTGGGCGGGCTGGCCAGCGCCGCGCGCCTGGCCAAGCTCGGGCACGAGGTCACGCTGCTGGAGCGGACCGGCCGGCTGGGCGGCGCGCTGGCGCCGGTCGAGCACGAGGGCTTCGTGTGGGACGCCGGGCCGCACTCGACGCTGCTCCCGGCGGTGGTCCGCGACCTGTTCCGCAAGTCCGGCCGACCGCTGGAGAAGGAGGTCGGCGAGCTCGAGCCGCTCGAGGTGATCCGCGAGCACCGGTTCGAGGACCAGACCTCCCTGCGGCTCCCCGGCGGCTCCCGGGCCGCGCAGAAGGCCGCCTTCGAGGAGCTCGGCCGCGGCCTCGGCGAGGCCTGGCTCCAGTACGTCGACGAGTACGCCGTGGTCTGGGACCTGCTGCGCCGCCACTACTTCGAGGTGCCGTGGCGGCCCGACGACCTGCCCAAGGAGGTCGCGCGCTACCTCGACGGCCGCGAGACGATGCACAAGCGGCTGCGCCGCAGCTTCAAGGACGACCGGCTGACGATGATCGCCGGGTACCCGCTGCTCGCCGCCGGCCACGACCTGCGCAACGTGCCCTCGTGGGCGGGCCTCACCGCCTACCTCGAGCAGTCCTTCGGGGCCTGGCGCGTGCCGGGGGGCATGGCGGCGCTCGGCGCGGCGCTCGAGAAGCGGCTCGCCACCCGCGGGGTCACCGTGCTCACCGGCAACCCGGCGCTCGACCTCGTCGTGCGGGGCGGCCGGGTCGCCGCGGTCAGCACCGAGATGGGCGAGGTGGCCGCCGACGCCGTGGTGTGCGCGATCGACCCCCGCTGCCTGCCCGCGCTGGCGCCGTGCGTCGAGCGCACGATGCCGGCGATCCCGCCGGTCGTCGCCCACCTCGGCCTCGAGGGCGAGGTGCCCGACCTCCCGGCCGAGACCGTGCTGCACGGCGACGCGACGATCGCGGTGCACACCGGCGGCCGGGCTCCCGAGGGGCACGCGGCGTGGACCGTGCACGGCCGCGGCAAGCTGGCCGAGGACATGGTGATCGCGATGGCGCGGATGGGCGTCCGGGTGCGCGACCAGGTCGTGGTCCGCGTGGACCGGTCCCCGCGCGAGCAGGTCGAGGCCTGGGGCGGCTCCCCCATGGGCGTGCTCTGGCAGGGCCGCGGCACCGTGCGACAGCGGCTCGGGCCGACCACCCCGATCCCCGGCGTGTACGCCGCCGGCGCGCACGCGACCCCCGGCGCCGGGGTGCCGTTCGTGGGTCTCTCGGCGGCGCTGGTCGCCCAGGAGATCGGCCCCGCCGACCGGCCCGCTCGCTGACCCGTCACCGAGTGAGAGACGGGTCGGCGTCAGACGGCGAGCTTGAGGGCCTCGAAGATCTCTCGGGTCGCCTTGGACCGGTTGAGGGTGTAGAAGTGCAGGCCCGGCGCGCCCCCGGCGAGCAGCTCGTCGCAGAGCTCGGTGGCGATCCGGATGCCCTCGGCGCGGACGGCGGCCGGGTCGTCCTGCAGCGGCAGGATCCGGGCCAGCGTCTCGTCGGGCATCTCCCGGCCGGACAGCTCGACCATCCGCCGCATCGAGTTCAGGTTGAGGATCGGCATGATGCCCGGGACGATCGGGAAGTCGACGCCGATCTCCCGGCAGCGCTCGACGAGGCCGAAGTAGTCCGAGGCGCGGAGCACCATCTCGGTGATCGCGAACTCGGCGCCGGCGTCGTGCTTCTGCTTCATCACCTGCGCGTCGCGCTCCAGGCTCTCGGCGTCGCGGTGCCCCTCGGGGAACGCGGCGACCCCGACGCACAGGTCCGGCGCGGTCGAGCGGATGAAGCGGACCAGCTCGGCGGCGTACTCGACCCCGCCCTCGGTGCTCACCCACGGGGTGCCCGGGCCGCCCGGCGGGTCGCCACGCAGCGCGAGCACGTTGGTGACCCCCGCGTCCTGGAGCTGGCCCAGGATCCTGGCGATCTCGTCGGTGGTGTGGCCGACGCAGGTCAGGTGGGCCATCGGCAGCAGCGAGGTCTCGCTGGCGATCCGCCCGGTGATCGCGATCGTGCGGTCCCGGGTGTTGCCGCCGGCGCCGTAGGTGACCGAGACGAACGTCGGCCCCAGCGGCTCGAGCTCGCTGATCGAGCGCCAGAGGATCCGCTCGCCCTCCTCGTCCTTGGGCGGGAAGAACTCGAAGGAGAAGGAGCGTTCACCCCGCCTCAGGAGGTCCCCGATGCCGGGCGCGCCGTTCTCGGTCATGCGTTCGAGTCTAGGGATGGGCACCGGGCCGAGCTCGTTCGTGTCCACTCGTTAGGCTCCACGGCGTGCACAACGAGTGGGACGACGCGACGTTCCGCTCCGACGTGCAGGCCGCCCTCGACGGGTTCCTGGACGAGCAGGCCGAGCGGCTGTCCCCCCTCGGCGACGACGCGTCCCGGCTGCTCGCCGCGGCCCGCTCCTCGGTGACCGGGGGCAAGCGGTTCCGCGCCGCCTTCTGCTACTGGGGCCACCGCGCCGTCGACCCGGAGCCGCCCGACGAGGCCGCCCTCGTCCGCGCCTGCTCCGCCCTGGAGCTGCTGCACGCGAGCGCCCTCGTGCACGACGACTACATCGACGCCTCCGACACCCGCCGCGGCCGGCCCGCCGTGCACCGCGCCTTCGCGGCCGAGCACGGCAGCGACGGGTGGCGCGGCGACCCGGTCCAGTACGGCGCGGCGGCGGCGATCCTGCTCGGCGACCTGCTGCTGGGCTGGTCCCACGAGATGCTGCGCAGCTGCGGGCTGCCCGGTGACCGGGTGGCGGCGGCGCTCGACCTCTTCGACCGG
>Ga0164243_10002302_pt1 | contig 31785 bp, 28 predicted proteins | sample OricompcompostOP_FD_108781 | JGI IMG/M metagenome (GOLD analysis project Ga0164243, IMG submission 108781) | Organic Plus compost microbial communities from Emeryville, California, USA - Original compost - Organic plus compost (OP) | ecosystem: Engineered > Solid waste > Mixed feedstock >... | reverse complement strand
TCCTCCAGGTTCATCCCGGCCACCGGCTCGTCCAGCAGCAGCAGCGACGGTTTCATCGCGAGCGCGCGGCCGAGTTCGGCGCGTTTCGCGACGCCGTAGGGCAGCAACCCGGCGGGCATCCGGCGGTAGGGCTCGAGTTCGAGCAGCTCCACGATCTCCTCGACGGCCTCGCGGTGTGCGATCTCCTCGCGTTTCGCGCGGCCCCACCAGCACATCCCGGTCAGGAAACCGGTGCGCATCAGGTGGTGGCGGCCGAGCATGAGGTTCTCGACCAGGGTCAGATGCGCGAACAGGCCGAGGTTCTGGAAGGTGCGGGCCACGCCCATCCCGGCGATCGTGGCGGGTGACCGGCCGACCAGGCTCCTGCCGTCGAGCGTGATCGTGCCCTCCTGCGGGCGGTAGACCCCGTTGAGACAGTTGAAGATCGAGGTCTTGCCGGCCCCGTTCGGCCCGATCACGGCGAACAGCTCGCCGGGCCGCACGTCGAAGCTGACCCCGTCGAGCGCCGTCACACCACCGAAGCGCAGGGTCAGCTCGCGCACCTCCAGCATCGCGCCGGCGTCCACAGTGGACTCTTCGGTCGGTGCTGCCTGCGTGCTCACGCGCTCCATCGCTTCTTCCTCCGGTAGCTCTTGACTTCGGCGAAGGAACGGCGCTCCCCGGCGCCGAGGTAGAACTCGCGGATGTCCTCGTCGGCCAGCAATTCGGCGGCCGGACCGTCTCGGACGATCCGGCCGGTTTCGAGCACGTAGCCGTAGGTCGCGATGGACAGCGCCATCACGGCGTTCTGTTCCACCAGCAGCACGCTCGTGCCCTGGCCGTTGATCTCCACGATGATGTCGCGGACCTGCTCGACCAGCTTCGGGGCGAGCCCCAGCGAAGGTTCGTCCAGCAGGAGCAGTCGCGGCGAGGCCATCAGCGCGCGGCCGATGGCGAGCATCTGCTGCTCCCCGCCGGAGAGGTAGCCAGCGATCGAGCGGCGGCGGGATTTCAGCGCGGGGAAGAGGTCCATCACGCGGGTGTAGGACTCGCGCACCTCGGCGCGGGACCGGCGGGTGTAGGCGCCGGCACGCAGGTTCTCGTCGACCGTGATCTCGGCGAAGATCCGGCGGCCCTCCATCACCTGCGCGATGCCTTTGCGCACCACGTCGGCCGGGTCCGCGCCGGTGAGATCGGTGTCCTCGAACCGGACGCTGCCCTTGGTGATCTTGCCGCGATGGGGGACGAGCAGTCCGGTGATCGCCCGGAGCAGGGTCGTCTTCCCGGCACCGTTGGCACCCAGCAGCGTGACGATCGACCCCTGGCCGATCTCGATGCTCAGCCCGCGCAGGACGAGGACGACGTCGTCGTACACCACCTCGAGGTTGTTCACCGACAGTGACAACTAGCTGCCTCCGATCTCCGACGAACCGGGCAAACCGTCACTCAACTGTGTGGCTGGCATCACATTGAATACGGAAGGTGGCGTCTGGTCACGGGCGTGGTCAAATGCGGAGCCGAACTGTGACCTTGCCGCCCACTGGCAGAATGGCGTTCGTGGAACAGACAACCGTGCGTGAGACCGTGTCCGGCCTGTGGGAGAACGAGATTCTGCCGAGCCTGTCCGAGCTGGTGAGGATCCCGGCCTTGTCCCAGGCGTTCGACGCGAACTGGGCCGAGAACGGGCATCTGGACGCGGCTGTCCAGCACGTGCGCGGCTGGATCGCGAGCCGTGACCTACCGGGCGCGACGATCGACGTGGTGCGCGTCGAGGACCGCAGCCCGGTGCTGCTGATCGACGTGCCCGCCTCGCCCGGCGCCGAGGACCGCGGCACGGTGCTGTTGTACGGGCATCTGGACAAACAGCCCCCGGTCGGCGGCTGGTCGGAGGGCCTCGGCCCGTGGACCCCGGTGGTGCGCGACGACAAGCTGTTCGGCCGCGGTTCGGCCGACGACGGCTACGCGGGGTACGCGGCGGTGGCGAGCCTGGAGGCGATTCGCGCCGCCGGGGGCAAGCACGCGCGGTCGGTGATCCTGCTGGAGACCGGTGAGGAGTCGGGCAGCCCCGATCTGCCGCGGTACCTGGAGCACCTGTCGGGCAGGCTCGGCCAGGTCTCGCTGGTGATCTGCCTGGATTCCGGCGGCAACGACTACGAGCGGCTGTGGCTGACCACGAGCCTGCGCGGGCTGGTGCAGGCGCATGTGACGGTGCGGGTGCTGGACTCGGCGCAGCATTCCGGGCTGGCGAGCGGTGTGGTGCCCAGCTCGTTCCGGGTGCTGCGGCTGCTGCTGGACCGGTTGGAGGACGCGGAGACCGGCGAGATCAAGCTGGCGGAGCTCAACGTCGAGATCCCGGAGAACCGGCGTGCCGAGGCGGCCGCGACGGTGGAGGTCGCGCCGGGCGCGGTGAAGTCGGCTTTCCCGCTGTACAAGGGAATGCGCCCGGTTTCGGAGGACGAGCTCGAGCTGACGCTGAACAACAGCTGGCGGCCCACCCTGTCGGTGATCGGCGCCGCCGGCTTCCCGCTGCCCGCGGACGCCGGCAACGTGCTGCGCGATTCGACGACGCTGGCGCTGAGCTTCCGGCTCCCCCCGACGGCCGATTCGGCGGCGGCGCTCAACGCCGTGGAGAAGGCGCTGACCACGGACGTCCCGTACTCGGCGACGGTCGAGCTGTCGGGCGTCGAGCACGCGAACGGCTGGAACGCCCCGGACCCGGCGCCGTGGCTGTCGGCGGCGTTGGAGCAGGTGAGCACGGAGGTCTTCGGCGCCCCCTGGCGCTCGACGGGCCTCGGCGGGTCGATCCCGTTCATGGGCCTGCTGGCGGAGAAGTACCCGGAGGCGCAGTTCCTGGTCACCGGAGCCCTCGGCCCGGACTCGAATGCCCACGTCCCGGACGAGTGGCTGCACCTGGGCCAGGCCCGTCGCCTGACCGAAGCGGTGGCCCACGTCCTGCACGCCCACGCCAACGGCTGACCCCCACCCGCGAGTCGAGCCTTCCGGTCCCGCGAGTCGAGCCTTCCCTGCGCCCGAGTCGATTCTTCCGTGCGCGCGAGTCGAGCTTTCCGGTAGTGCGAGTCGAGCTTTCCGGTGGTGCGAGTCGGGTCTTCCGGTCGTGCGGACAGGCACAGCCTCAGCGCCCACTCGCGTCCTGATCCGGCCCCGCTAAGGTGCTTCATCCTGAGCGGCTGCCGTTGGCATGAACAGGGTCACCAGCGCCTCGAACCCTTCGGCGGCGCCGTCCAGCCGCAGCCGGATCCGCACCGTGGAGCCGTCCGCAAGGCGCAGCGTCGAGCGCAAGCCCGGGATCGGCAGCCTCGGGAACCGGACCTCCGTCACGGCGGTGGCCGCGACCGGCCGCGCGGCGGGCTCGCTAAGCAGCTCGTGGCACGGCAGGGCGCGCAGCCGCTCGATGCGCCGCTGTTCCAGCCAGCTGTCCACCATCCATCCCGGCCGCCATCGCCACCGTTGCGGCAGCACGACCAAGCCCCACGAGAACACCGCCAAGTCCGCGCGCTTGGCGTCGACCTTCACGGTGCCCAGCACCAGCTTCGGCCGCTCCGCCGAACGCGACACCGGGTCCGGGCGGTAGTCCAGCGGAACGCCGAGTTCCGCCAGTCGCGAGCGCAGGGCGGCGACCTCGTCGGGATCATCGAGCGCGCGCGAGATCAACGGCTCCGGCGGCAGGCCGTTCGGGTACCGCCCGGTGCTCGCGGCCGCGGACGTCAGCATTGCTTGCACCGCAGGCGAAAGAGGCCGCGAGGTCAGGCTTTCCCACAACTCGGTGAGCGCGTCCGCCGCCATGAGTTCCAACAGCGCGTGCACCGTCAGCTCATCGACGAGTTCCGTGCGCTCCAGGATCTCCGCCATCTCGGCGGCGTCCGTCTCGGCCCGGGCGGCGACGGCGTCGGGCCAGGACACGGCCGGCACGTCTTTGCCCAATTCGGATAGTAGAAGCTCCGGTTTCTCCAGTAACGCCAACGCGGGACTGTCGTACCCAGCTTCGGTGAGCAGGTACCGGAACCCGGAAACCGGGCCCCTGCCGGGATACTGCGCGGCGAATCGCCGCCAGAGCTCCTCGCCCAGCACACGCCGGCGCGCGGCGGACTCCACGACCGGCAGACCCGCCAACCGAACCGTCGCCTCATTCGCCAGGCGTTCCTGCGCCGCAACCACGCCGCGGACGAGTCGCCGGAACAGCCACCGCCACGCCTGCAGAAACAGCGCGTACGGGAACCCGCGCAACCGCTCGCCAGCGACCTCGGCGGCATCGGCGCAGCGCACGACAACCGCGGGCAGCCGCCCAGCATGCCGCGCCAGCTCGCGGGTGATCGCCGCGATCAGCTCGTCCTCACCGAGCACCAGCAGCGCAGCGACCCCGACATACAGCCGCGGCGGCCCGGCCCGCACGCCGAGCAGTCCGCCGTCGAAACGGGCGACGATGTGAGTGCCGGGCACCACCCGCACCTCGTCGAGCCGGTGAACCCCGAGCGCGGCCGACACCCCGTCCAGCCGCCGGCTCAGCTCCGAACGACCCACCAGCGGCCCCTCGGCCGGCGCGGGCGTGCGGTGCCACGCACTCCACAGCGACGGTCCGGTGACCCACAGCGTCGCGGCCAGGCCCAGCAGCCTGCCGCCCGTCGTGGTCCATCGACCCACCGTCGCGTAAGCCACCGCCGACGCCAGGAAGAAGACCGGCAGTGCGACGCCGACGACGAAGAAACCCGCGACCGTGGCCAGCGCGACCGCGGTCCGTATCCGGAGCAACACGGAAACCAGTATCGGGTTGACTGGACCACTGGTAACCGCCGGATTAGGAGATCGTTACCCCGGTGTTCCGGTTAGTCCGACATCACGCCGTGACCTTACTGGTGCTGCGAGAGGCCCCATCAGAGTGGCAGGATGCGTGGACTCACAAGGTATGACCTACTAGGAGTGACGAACGTGGCGCGTGCAACACACATCAAGGCGCTTGCCCTGCTTCCGGCCTTCGCGCTGGCGGGCCTGTCGGTGGCCTGTGGCGCGGGTGGCGACGGCTCGGGCGGCAGCCAGCCCAGCACCAGCGCCGCGGCAGAAGTGCCGACGGCGACCAAGGACGCGAACCTCGCGGCGATGGTCCCGCCCGCGATCGCGGCGGACGGCAAGATCGTGGTAGGCCAGGACCAGAGCTACGCGCCCAACGAGTTCGTCGACGAAAGCGGCAAGGTCACCGGCTTCGACGTGGACCTCGGCACCGCGATCGGCCAGAAACTCGGCCTGCGGATGGAGTACCAGAACGCCGCCTTCTCCGGCATCCTCGCCGGCCTCGGCTCCGGCCAGTACGAGCTGGCGATGTCCTCGTTCTCGGTCAACCCCGAGCGCCTGCAGACGGTCGACATGGTCACCTACTACTCGGCGGGCACCTCGCTGGCGGTGCCGAAGGGCAACCCGGACAAGATCAGCCTGGACGATCTGTGCGGCAAGAACGTCGCCGTGCAGCAGGGCACCGTGCAGGTGGACGACCTCGCCGCGAAGTCCGAGGAGTGCACCAAGGCGGGCAAGCCCGCGGTCAACATGCAGCAGTTCCAGCAGCAGACCGACGTGAACCTGCAGGTCCAGACCAAGCGCAGCCAGGCGATGCTGGCCGACTCGCCGGTCGTGGACTACGCCATCAAGCAGACCGGTGGCGCCCTCGACGTCGTCGGCCAGCCCTACGACACCGCCCCGTACGGCATCGCGCTGAAGAAGGACCAGGGCACCTACGCGCAGGCGATCCAGGGCGCGGTGCAGGCGCTCGTCGACGACGGCACCTACGCCAAGATCCTCGCCAAGTGGGGCCTCAACACCTCGGGCGCCATCACCAAGGCGGAAATCAACCCGGCCAGCTGATCCATGACACAAACACCGGAACGAACCCGCGCGGAGGAGATCAAGGCGGTCCCGGTGCGGCACTACGGCCGCTGGATCGCCGGCATCGTCATCGCCTTCGTCGCGTTCATCGTGATCCGCAGCGTGGTCACGAACGCCAACATGCAGTGGGACGTGGTCGGCGACTATCTCTTCGACGACCGCGTCCTGCGCGGCCTGCAGAACACCTTGATCCTCACCGTGATCTCGATGGTGATCGGTGTGGCGGGCGGCATCCTGCTCGCGGTGATGCGGATGTCGCCGAACCCGCTGGCCGCGGGCGCGGCGGGCGTCTACATCTGGCTGTTCCGCGGCACCCCGCTGATCACGCAGCTGGTGTTCTGGAACTTCCTCGCGCTGTTCTACCCGCGGCTCGGGCTCGGCATCCCGTTCGGGCCCGAGTTCGTCGCGGCGGACACCAACAGCCTGATCTCGCCGTTCACCGCGGCGCTTCTCGGACTGGGACTGAACGAAGCCGCGTACATGGCGGAGATCGTCCGCGGCGGCATCCTGTCGGTGGACGCCGGACAGCTCGAAGCGGCCAGCGCGCTCGGCATGTCGCGCACGAAGACGCTGCGGCGCATCGTGTTGCCCCAGGCGATGCGGGTGATCATCCCGCCGACCGGCAACGAGACCATCGCGATGCTCAAGACGACCTCGCTGGTGGTCGTCATCGGCTACTTCGAGCTGATGACGTCGGTGCAGCAGATCTACGCGCAGAACTACCGGATCGCCCCGCTGCTGATCGTCGCGGTGCTGTGGTACCTGTTCATGACCTCGGTGCTCACGCTGATCCAGATGCAGATCGAGAAACGGTTCGCGCGCGGCACTTCGCGGACCGTGGCCGAACGCACGAGGTGGGCGAGCCGGATGCTGGGTTTCCGTTTCGGCAACCGTGACCAAGGGGGGCGGATGTGACTCCCATCGTTCAGGCACAGGGAATCCACAAGAGCTTCGGCCGCCTCGAGGTGCTCAAGGGCATCGATTTCGAGGTGCACGAACGCGAGGTGGCGTGCCTCATCGGCCCGTCGGGCTCGGGCAAGTCGACGCTCCTGCGGTGCATCAACCACCTGGAGAAGATCAACGCCGGGCGGCTGTACGTGGACGGCGAACTCGTCGGCTACAAACAGCGCGGCGACAAGCTGTACGAGCTGCGTGACTCCGAGATCGCGGTGCAGCGCAAGGACATCGGCATGGTGTTCCAGCGCTTCAACCTGTTCCCGCACATGACGGCGCTGGAGAACGTCATGGAGGCGCCGGTGCAGGTGCGCGGCGAGAGCAAGGCCGCGGCGCGCGAGTGGGCGCGCGAGCTGCTGGACCGGGTCGGCTTGGCGGACAAGGAGAAGTCCTACCCCGCCCAGCTTTCCGGTGGGCAGCAGCAGCGGGTCGCGATCGCGCGTGCGCTCGCGATGCGGCCGAAGCTGATGCTGTTCGACGAACCGACCTCGGCGCTGGACCCGGAGCTCGTCGGCGACGTGCTCGGCGTGATGCGGCAGCTCGCGAAGGACGGCATGACGATGATCGTCGTGACGCACGAGATGCAGTTCGCGCGCGAGGTCGCGGACAAGGTCGCGTTCATGGACGACGGTGTCGTGGTCGAGGAGGGCCCGCCGGATCAGGTGATTTCCGAACCGAAACACGAGCGCACAAGGGAATTCCTGGCGCGGGTGCTCAGCCCGAACGCCTGACCGCGTAGGTGGACGGCGCGACCCGCACCAGTTTCGTGGTGGAGTTGAGCGCGTTGCGCAGGCCTTCGCGGGTGATGGCCTTGTCGAGGCGGGCCCTGATCTCGTCGAGATGTAAGGGCCTGCCCGCGGCTTCGATGAGCCGCACGGCGTTGTCGGTGCTCGACCCGCTCGGCCCGGAGTAGGGCTCGATGTTCCAGCTCGCGAGGGCGAACGTGCTCGGCGCGACGCGCACGAACCGCGCGTCGGCGTTGAGGCGGTTGTACAGCGGGCCCCGGCTGTAGCGGCGTTCGAGTCGCCGCAGGATCTCGTCGAGGTGCAGCGGTGATCCCGCCGCCGTCAGAAGCTCCGCGACGGAGTCGGTGGCGGTGGGGCCGCGGATCGTGCGCTTGCCGGCCGAGATCCGGTCGAAGGCGCGGTGCAGTGTCCGGCGGGGCTGGTGCAGTTCCGGTTCGGTGGCGCGGTATCCGCAGTGCCACAGCCAGCGCACGAGTTCCTCGTCGGTGAGCGAGAACCCGTGCTCGGCCAGCGCTTCGGCCGGCGCGGTCGCGGTGAGTGACTCCGAGAGCCCGCCGATGACGTCCCGGGTGAGGGCCGTCGCGGCGGCGATATCGGGTACCGCGGCCCAGCCGTGCTCGACCTCGAACACCCCGCCGAAGCGGGCGAGTACCCGCCACGCGGCGACGTTCGGTGAGATCACCGGATGTTCCAGCAGCGGGCAGGCCGCCAGCAGCCGGTCCAGCGGGATGACCGGCGCGATCCGCTCGCGCAGCTTGGCACACCACTGGCCGAGCGGGCCGCCGCTGTCGATGAGCCGCCGCACGTTCGCCTCGAACTCGGCCTCGATCTCGTGCCGCTGTTCCGGCGCGGCCGGCAGGTACTGGCCGAACCACCGGTAGGCGTCGTCCTCGTCCGCCCACAGTTTGCGCCGCAAGGTGGCCAGCTCACCGTAAGTCACCGCATCGGTGACCCCTCTCAGCTCCGCGAGGGCCTCCATACCTACCGACGATAACCGCCTTAACTCTGCTGTTCAGCGGAACTGCACGTCCGGAGTAACCGTCTCACTAAGGTTGGACGCGTCAGTAGCAACGAGAGGACGGCGAATGGCGGGACCGGTCGAGCGTGAACTGCCTCCACTCGATCCCTTCGCCGGGGTTCCGGAAGCCCGCTACCACGTCGCGGCGAGCGAACTGCTCAGACCGTTGCTGGAACCCGGCGGCGGCGGACTGCTGCGGTTCCGCAAATCCGCCACGAACGCGCCGATCGTGCCGGTCGAGAACGTCTACATCACCGGCGTGCTCGATCTGCGTGGCGCCGACCTCGACTGCCTGTTCCGGTTCGAGAACTGCCGTTTCGAGTACCCGCCGGACGTGCGCGAGGCGAAACTGCTCGGGCTGGTGTTCCGGCGCTGCTGGCTGCCCGGGCTGAAGGCACGGAACCTGCGCAGCCGTAACGATGTGCGGCTCATCCGCAGTGTCGTGCAGCCGTTCCCCGGCGGCACCGACGACGGCGAAACCGCCGTGCAGCGCGGTGACACCCGGGAACGCGGTGTGCCGGACGCGGCGATCAACCTGACCGACGCTGTGATCGAGGGCTCGGTCGTGCTGACGCGTACGAGGATCGCGTCCACGCACGGCCGCGCGCTGCAGGGGGACCGGCTGATCACCAGCGGCGCGTTCCTCGCCTACCGGCTCACCGCGCACGGCCAGGTCCGCCTGCCGGGCATGCGCACCGGCGGCAACGTGAACTTCTCCGGCGCGACGCTGAACAACCCGACGGGCTTCGCGCTGGACTGCAACGGCGTGCACATCGGCGGCAGCCTGCTGTGCGAGGTCGACACCTACGGCGGGGTCACCCAGCGCCAGTCGTTCACCTCGCGCGGGATCCTGCACCTGCCGAGCGCCCGCGTCGACGGCGACATCGTGTTCCGCGGCGCCGATCTCGCGAGTCCGCAGGGCGGTCCGATCGCGGTGGAGGCGTGGGATTCCAGCGATCCCTACGTCGATCCCTGGCCCGCGATGGTCGCCGACCGGTTGCGTGTCGACGGGAACGTGGAGCTGTCCGACGGGCTGTCCGCGAGCGGCACCCTGCGCATGATCAACGCACGGATCGGCGGCACCCTGCGGCTGGCGCGGGCACGCGTGAAGGTCAAGCGCGGCAAGGTGGAGCCCTACTACGACCGCGCGTTGCACCTCGACGGATCCGAGATCAGCGGCGATCTGGAGGCGACCGGCCTGCGTGTACCGGCGGGGCAAGTGCGGATGGCCGACGTCAAGGTCGGCGGGAACGTGCTGGCCGCGCGGGTGCATCTGCAGCACAGCGGACGCGACGTGATCTCCGCGCGGCGCATGAAGGTGGCGGGCAATCTGCAGCTCTCCGACGCGACCGTGGAGGGCACGCTGCGGCTGCAGGGTGTCGAGGTCGGCGGAAGCATCGAGTTGTACGGCACCGACGCGGTCGCCCCGACGGTGCGCGCGCAGACGAGCTACTCGGTCGATCTGCGCACGGTTCGGGTGGGCCGCAACATCAGTCTCACCGCGTCCGGCGACCGGCCCTTTCGTGCCGTCGGCGGTGCGAACCTCGACGGTGCCACCGCCGCGCGGCGCGTCGATCTGAGCAACGCGATCCTGGAATCCCTTCCCGGACACGACATCGCACTCGACGCCAGCGATCTCAGTGCCGACGAACTGCTGCTCACGCCGGGACCGGTGCCACGCGGCCGGATCCTGTTGCGGCACGCGCACTGCCGCACCCTCGACGACAACAACGCGTTCTGGGCCAGCGAGGGCGGCATCGAGCTGGAGGACTTCCGCTACGACGTGCTCAACCGGCCGATCGGGATGAAGAACGACCGGGCGGTCAACACCCGCATCGAGCAACTGCGCCGGGCGATGGACGGCTACCGGCCCGGCCCGTATGACCAGCTCGCGAACATGTTGCGCAGCAGCGGAAACGAGGAACACGCGGACACCGTGCTGTTCCGCAAGCAGCAGTACCGCTACGAGGCACTGGCACAGGGTTATCGCGTGTTCGGCCCCGGCGTGCGGCTGTGGAGCTGGTTGCAGCGCTGGATGGTCGGCTACGGCTACCGGCCGGCGCGGGCGCTGGGCTGGCTGATCGGGTTGCTGGTGGTGGGCACGCTGTACTTCGGGCTGGGCGTGGACTCGTGTGTCCACGAGATCTTCCGGCCGGACTCGAACCAGTACTACACGGTGCGTGGTCCGCGCTGCACTGTCGATCAGCAGGAGACCGGGCTGGAATGGAACGCGTTCTGGTACACGGCGGATCTGCTGGTGCCGATCGTGGACTTCGGCAACAAGGGCCGCTGGTACATGCACGGCCTGGACAAATGGGTCAGCGACGGGTTCATCGCGATGGGCTGGATCTTCGCGACGACCGTGGCCGCCGGCGCTGGCCGGATGATCCGCCGGGACGCCAGATAGGCGCCCCGGCGGGGGTGCTCAGCGCACGCGCGGGCGGTTGCCCTTTTCCTGGGCCGGCGGCTGGTCGACGGTCGGCGGGACGGTCGGGGCGGGCAGGTTCGCCGCCTCGTACCGGGACAGCGTCAGCGGCCCGCTGGTGTCGGGCAGCACCGGCGGCTTCGCCTTGTCCTCGTTGAACCGGAACGCCGACGTCATGTCCCCGAAAGTCCTGCGGCGCCAGTCGGAGATGTTCGTCTCGGTGACCCCGGTGATCTGTTCCAGGAACCGCAGCTGCGAGGTGTGGTCGAAGTTCTCGCTGCACACCCAGCCGCCCGCGGTCCACGGCGACACGACGATGCACGGCACACGGAACCCGCCGCCGACCCACAGTCCGTTGCCCTTGGTGCCGCCGGGCGAGGTGCCGTTGACGAACTCGCCGGGCGTGCCGGCGGGCGGAATCGGCGGCACGACGTGGTCGAACAGGCCGTCGTTCTCGTCGTAGCTGAGGATGAACACCGTCTTGGCCCACATGTCCGGGTTCGAGGCGATCGCGTCGATCTTGCTGGCCACGAAGGCGGCGCCGTCGGCCGGGGTGTAGTCCGGGTGCTCGGACTGGGTGCTGGTGGTGATGATCCAGGAGACGGTCGGCAGCTTGTCGTTGCGGGCGTCGTACTCGAACTGGCCCTCCGGCCGGTGGGTGAGCCCGTTGACGTAGAGCTCGGAGTCCTTGCCCGCCTGCTGGAACGCCGCGAAGTTCTCCAGCATGTTGCAGCCGTAGGTGTCGTCCTGCTCGTAGACCTTCCAGCTCACGCCGGCCTCGGTGAGCCGCTCGGCGTAGGTCTTCCAGGTGTAGCCGCCGGCGGGGGCCTTATTGTCGAGGATCGGGCCGCCGTGCTCGCCGTCGGGGTCGACGGTGCCGGTCATCCACATCATCCGGTTCGGCCAGGTCGGGCCGAGGACCGAGCAGAAGTAGGAGTCGCAGATCGTGAACGACTCGGCGAGCGCGAACTGGAACGGCAGGTCGGCGCGGGTGTGGTAGCCCATCACGTACGGGCCGTTCTTGCCGTCGGCCTTGCGGTGCGCGGGCAGCCAGTTGTCCATCTTCCCGTTGTTGAGGGAGTCGTGCTGCACCTGCCACGCGTGCGAGGTGGAGGGGATCTTCTGCGCGTTGGTGGCGTGCGTATCGAGGTGGAACGGCAACGCGTACCCGGCGGGGTTCTGCGCGTCGGGCTGGTAGAAAACGGACTTCCCGTTGGGCAGTTTCAGCGCGTCCGGGTCGTTGAATCCGCGCACACCGGACAAGGTGCCATAATAGTGATCGAAGGAACGATTCTCCTGCATGAGCAGAACCACGTGTTCGATATCCTTCAGCGACCCCCGCTTCGGCGCCTCCTGCGCGAGCGCCTGCTGCACATTCGGCGGCAACAAAGCGGAAGCAGCCGCCGCCCCAGCCGCGGCCCCCAGCATCCTACGTCGAGTGAATTCAGCCATGACCCGGGATTCAACACCTTTTGCCGTGCGTTCTTTGGCCTTTGTTTTGAATTACCGGGGAACGGTGGGTGTCGTTTTCCGCGGAACTGGGCTTTAAAGACAAAGATGCCCTAGCCGACAGGCTGGCTCCGGGATGCCAGCTCACCAAGGCACGTACGTCACCAAGGCGACCAGCACCGACCAAGGCAGACACGTCACCAACGCAAGACTCGCGAAGGCGCGCCAGCGCCGAAGCGATCAGGGGGTCCAGGGGGGCGAAGCCCGCCCTGGCGGGGGTCTGGGGGTTCGACCCCCAGTGTGACCGAGCGAAGGAGCGTGGCCCGCGCTTTCCGCGGACATGCGTCCCCCACTCCGAGCGGATGACGGGATTCGAACCCGCGACCCTCACCTTGGCAAGGTGATGCGCTACCAGCTGCGCTACATCCGCAAGCCCCGGTTCGCCGGGACGTCACTTACTCTATACCCTGCCCTTCGGGCGCGTGACAGGCACCCATCCGGAGGTAACCTCGTCACTCCCGGAGTACAAGGGGTGACGGCAAGCGTTTCGCTCCGTATGGTGTCTCCATTCAACCGAACGGGTTAGTCCCGCCCCGGGGAGGAGGTGCCTAGCCGGATGACGGAAGAAGCGACGGTGCCGGAGCAACGCACGGTTTCGGCCGATGAGCAGTTGCTTCTGCGGCGGCTCCGGGATGGCGAGGACAAGGCGTTCAGCGAGCTTTTCGAGCTCCACGCCGCCGCCGTGCGCCGGTTGGCCAGAGGGATCGCCAACGACGCCTCCGAGGCGGAGGACATCACCGCCGAGACCTTCTTTCGCGTTCTGCAGGCACTGCGCCGGGGTTCCGGTCCCCGTGACCACGTGCGGGCCTATTTGCTGACCGTCGCGCGGCGGGTGTCCTGGGAGTGGCACGGCGCCCGGCGGGATGTTCCGGTCACCGATGACGAACTCACCGTGCGCGCGGGCGCGGGTGCGGACGCGCATGCCCGCACGGCCGAGCACAGCCTGATCGCGACGGCGTTCACGAGTCTGCCAGAGCGCTGGCGTTCCGTGCTGTGGCAGACCGAGGTCGAGGGTGAGCAGCCCGCGGTGGTGGCGCCGCATTTCGGGCTGAGTGCGAATGCGACGGCGGCGCTGGCCCGTCGCGCCCGCCAGGGGTTGCGGGCCGCCTACCTGCAGGCGCATCTGGCGATGAACCGCCCGTCCGACGTGAGCTGCCGCGGCGTGATCGAGAAGCTCGGCGGCTACACGGCGGGCAGCGTCACCGGCTCCGAGGCGTCCCGGATCCGCGCCCACCTCCGTGGCTGCTCGTCGTGCCAGTCGATGCACGCCGAGCTGACCGACGTGTGCTCCTCGCTGCGGGCGCACGCCGGGGTGCTGGCGTTCCTGGTGCCCGCGACGGCGACGGCCGTGGGGGCGGGCGCCGCTTCCGGGTCTGGCACGCTGGCCGCGGTCAAGGGCGTGCTGCTGTCGAAGCTCAAGATCGCGGTCGCGGTCGCGTCCACCGCCGCCGCCGGGGTGGTCGGCGTGACGGTGGGGCCCGCGCTGCTGGACAACGATCACACCCAGGCGATCAACCTGCCGCAGGGCGGTATCGAGCTGCAGATTTCGCCGTACTCGCCGTCGCTGATCAGCCCGCCTTCCGGTGAGGTCGTCGCGCCCGACGAGGCGACGCTGCACTACCCGGGACCCGCCGACACGACTCCGTGGCAGCAGGGTGCGCTGCCCGGTCAGCAGGGCGGCGCACCCGTCGTCCCGGCCACGCCGCCCGCGCAGAACACGCCGAAGCAGAACCAGAACCAGAACCAGAACCAGGGACAGAGCCAGAACCAAAACCAGAGCCAGGGGCAGGGCCGGGCCGATGAGGCCACGCAGGGTTCGTCGTCCGGCAACTCCTCGTCGAGCGTGAACCCGCGGGTGGACACCGGCGAGGACGAGGAGAGCACCACGTACTCGACCAAGTCGAACAGCGGCAACCACGGTTCGAAGAGCCAGGGCAAGTCGCGGTCCGACGAGAAGGCGAGTGATCAGGCCCACGAGAACGCGAACGAGAACAGTTCGCTGTTCCGCTGGTTCTTCAGCTCCTCGGCCGCCGACGAGACCACGACCAGCGATTCCGCGACCACGACGCCGACCACGTCCACTTCATCCGGTTAGTGCGATCTCGCGCCGGATCTCGCGCCGCGAGGCCCGGTCACGCTACCGTTGTGCACGCTTCTAGAACGATCGTGCGTGCCTCGGGAGGCCACACAAATGAACCGGCTGGTGCAGGGCGGTGACGGCCGGGAATGGGTCGTCAGGGCGCAGATGGAATGGCGCCGTCCGGTCACGGCTGAGGACTTCGAACACGACGAGGCCGGCAGCCACGCACCCGGCATCGCGATGCTCGTGGTCACCGTCCTGCTGGCGGTTATCCTGGTGGCCTGGCTACCCGACGGGGTCGTGGTGCCTGCCTGGGTCATCTGGGGCCTGTTGCTGATCGCGTTGTTCTTCCCGCTGCGGTGGACGCTCAACCGCCCGTGGACGGTCGTCGCCGAGACCGAGGGCGACGTCGTGGCCGACCGGCCGCCGGAGCGCTGGGTCGGCACGGTGACCGGCATGTTCAAGGTGCGTACCGAGGTGTCGAAGGTCGCCAAGACCATTCACCGCGAATCGCTGCCGGACTTCGACGGCCCCCTGCATCCGATGGAGTGAACTGTGCCGGAGCTACCGGAAGTCGAGGCGCTGGCCCATCATCTGCGTGAGCACGCCGTGGGCCGCACCGTGACCCGCGTCGACGTCGCTTCGCTGTCGGTGCTCAAGACCGTGACTCCACAGTGGACCGAACTGCACGGCCGCGAGGTCACCGCGGCGGGCAGGCACGGCAAGCATCTCGATCTCGACTGCGGTGGCCTGCACCTTGTCATCCACCTCGCGCGGGCGGGCTGGCTGCGCTGGTCGGACTCGCTCTCACCGGCTCCGCCCAAGCCAGGTAAGGGACCGCTGGCGTTGCGGGTACACCTGGGCGGGCCGGGGTTCGATCTCACCGAGGCGGGCACGAAGAAGGGTCTCGCGGTGTGGATCGTGGCGGATCCCCAGGAGGTGGCGAGCATCGCGCGGCTGGGTCCGGACGCGCTGGACGTCGACCGCGCGAAGCTGGGGGAGCTGTTCGCGGGCCGCACCGAGCGGCTCAAGACCGCGCTGACCGACCAGTCGCTGATCGCCGGGATCGGCAACGCCTACTCCGACGAGATCATGCACGTGGCGAAGCTGTCGCCGTACGCCACGCCGGGCAAGCTCTCCGAGGAGGCGCTGGACCGCCTCGCCGACGCGATGCGCGAGGTGCTCACCGGCGCCGTCGAACGCTCCGTCGGCCAGGATGCGGCGCGGCTCAAGGGGGAGAAGCGCTCGGGGCTGCGGGTGCACGCGCGCACCGGCCTGCCGTGCCCGGTCTGCGGCGACACGGTCCGCGAGATCTCGTTCGCGGACAAGTCTTTCCAGTACTGCCCGACCTGCCAGACCGGCGGCAAACCACTCGCCGACCGCCGGCTGTCGCGGCTGCTCAAGTAGTTCCGCGGAGCGTGGTCATTCCCGTTGCCGGGCAGGGGATGGCAGTTCACCGGCGAGGAGCGCCCGATGGAACCTGGCCCGCTCATCCACAGTGGACTGTTCGAGTGCGCCATGGCCGGCGGCCTTCGTGTTGCTCGCGATCCGGAACCGCTGCCGGGACGGCGGCACACGCTCCGTAAGCGCGGCTGGGCATCTTCACCCGTTCAGCCTCCGCGCCCTGCCCCGCCTGCGTCGATCCGGCTGTCCGCTCGCTTTCGGTAAGGTTCGCCCTACCCCTGGGTGTTGGTCGCTGCACAGAAAGTGTCCCCGAAGGCTTGCCACCGAACAGCGGAACGCAGAGCATTGACGCCGTGTCCGACTTGCCGATCGAGCAGATCATCCCGTGGAGCGTCGCGGGGCTGCTGCTGATCGCCGTCATCGTGCTCATCGCGCGCGCACGCAAACCGAGCAGCTTCGTCGACGACGCGGTACTCGAAGCCGTCTACCACATGTCGAAGGCCACCCCGGACCTGCGCGAGGGTTTCGACGAGGCGTCCGCCGACCGGATCACCTCGCAGCTGCTGGAACTGCTCAAATGCGTCGCCGTCGGGATCACCGACCCGGAGGGCACGCTCCAGTCCTGGGACGGCGAGGCCAACGACCACTACGTCGACCTCGAACCGTCCGTCGGGCTCGCCATCCGCAAGCACCGCCGCGAGGTGGTCGCCCACGACGACATCCCGTGCGACCACTGCGGCACCTGCAAGATGAAGACCGCCGTGATCGTGCCGCTCATCGTCGAGGGCGAGGTCGAGGCCGCGCTCATCGTCGTCGGCCGGACCCGCGGCAAGCGGCTCATCCAGATGGCCGACGCGGTCGCCCAGTTCGTCTGCACCCAGTTCGAGCTGGCCCGCCTCGACGAGCAGAAACTGCAGCTGCAGCAGGCCGAGATCAAGGCTCTGCGCGCGCAGATCTCGCCGCACTTCATCTACAACGCGCTGAACACGATCTCCGCGCTGATCCGCACCGATCCCGAGGAGGCCCGCGAGCTGCTGCAGGAGTTCGCCGACTTCACGCGCTACTCCTTCCGCACGTCCGGCATGTTCACCTCGCTCGCCGACGAGCTCCGTAACATCGACCGCTACCTGACCATCGAACGCGCCCGCTTCGGCGGCAGGCTCGAGGTGCGGCTCAAGATCGCGCCCGAGGTGCTGTCGGTCGTGGTGCCGTTCCTGATCATCCAGCCGCTCGTGGAGAACGCCGTGCAGCACGGGCTGGCCAACAAACCCAGCGGCGGCATGGTCACGGTCACCGCCCAGGACTACGGCACCGAGGCGCTGATCAGCGTCGAGGACGACGGCATCGGGATGGACCCGGCGCGGCTGACCGACCTGCGCAACTCGCACCGCACCGGCGCGCACGTCGGGCTCGGCAACATCAACGCGCGGATGCGGCAGCTGTTCGGCGACGAGTACGCGCTGATGGTCGAGACCGCGCCGGGCGCCGGCATGAAGGTGACGCTGCGGGTGCCGAAGTTCGCTCCCGGCGTACGCACCGAACTGCCCGACTACACCGCGGACGTGCCGCCGCAGCAGTCCCGCAACGGCTCGCCTGCGCACGCGCGAAAAGGCACGTAATCTCGCGGCATGACGAGCCTGACCGACAAGGTGACCAGCAGGATCCCGCGCATCGGGGAGCGCGGCGACCGCACGGATGTCGTCGCGGTGGTCAAACTGCACGGCGTCATCACGCCGACCCCGTCGCCGCTCGCCCGCGGCACGATCAACCTCGCCGCCGTCGAGTCGGCGCTGACCAGGGCATTCGACCACGACCGGCTCAAGGCCGTCGCGTTGCTGATCAACTCACCGGGCGGCGCGCCGACCCAGTCCGGCCTCGTCGCGGAACGCATCCGCCAGCTCGCGGCGAAGAAGAAGGACGTGCCGGTGCTCGCGTTCTGCGAGGACGTGGCGGCCTCCGGGGGGTACTGGCTCGCCTGCGCGGCCGACGAGATCTACGCGCACCGCACCTCGCTCGTCGGCTCGATCGGCGTGATCAGCGGCGGCTTCGGATTCCAGGGACTGCTGGAGCGTTTCGGCATCGAACGCCGTTTGCACACCGCGGGCGAGAACAAGTCGCGGCTCGACCCGTTCAGCCCCGAGAAGCCCGAGGATGTCGCCTGGCTGGAGAAAATGCACACCCAGTTGCACGAGCTGTTCGTGGAATGGGTGCGTGAGCGGCGCGGCAACCGGCTGACCGACACCGAGGACCTGTTCACCGGTGACGTGTGGCTGGGCTCGAAGGCGCTCGAACTCGGACTGATCGACGGGCTCGGCAACCTGCGCGAGATCATCGCGGAACGCTTCCCCAGCGCGGAAATCACCATCGCGGAGCCGAAGAAGCCGTTGCTGGCGAGGCTCGGCATCGGCGCGCCGGCCGCGGCGAGCGCGATGCTGGACGCCGTGGCGCACAAGGCGGCCTGGGCCCGGTTCGGCTTTTACTGATTCGACCAAGCGCGGTATGGACATCCCGGCGGACACTCGGCAGGATGCGAGTCACTGTGAGTGCGCAAACCGAAACCCGACGACTCGTTGTGCTGGCGGTCGACGACGAACCCCACGGGCTCGACCTGCTGGTGGAGAGTCTCCAGAACAATCCGCACATCGGCCGGGTCTTCAAGGCGGTGGACGCGGCGGAGGCGCTGCGGCTGCTGGCGTCCGACGACAGCGAACTGGCCGCCCGCAAGGAACGCGGCCTGCCGACGATCGACGCGGTGTTCGCGGACCTGCAGATGCCCGGCCTGTCCGGAATGGAGATGGCGCGCGTGTTCACCGCGCTCAACCCGGCGCCGGTGCTGGTCTTCGTGACCGGGCACGCGCACGAGGCGGTCAACGCGTTCGATCTCGGCGCCGTGGACTACCTGCTGAAACCGTGTAACCAGAGCAGGCTCGACCGCGCGGTGGACCGGGTGCTCGACAAGCTGCGCACCACCGCGGCACCCGCGGGCGCGGCGCCGGAACAGTCGAAACAGGACGACGACGAGGTCATCCCGGTCGAGCTGGCCGGCACCACGAAGCTGGTGCCGCGCTCGACCGTGCGGTGGGTCGAGGCGCAGGGCGATTACGCGCGGCTGTTCACCACCGACGGGAACAGCCATCTGGTGCGGATTCCGCTGACCCAGCTCGAGGAACGCTGGGCTGGTGCGGGGTTCGTGCGGATCCACCGGTCGTTCCTGGTGGCGCTGAACCTGATCACCGAACTGCGCATGGGGCAGGGCGGCTACCAGGTCGTGATCGGCAACGACGAGAAGCTGCTGCCGGTGTCGCGCCGGCACACCCGTGAGCTCAAAGATCGCCTGACCGGACGATGAGCGACGACGTCCACCGCCGGATCGAGGGGGTACGGAAACCGGATCCCACCCTCGGCAAGCGGTACGTCCCGCATGAGCCGGCGAGGGTCGACCGGGTGCCGCCCGCACCGGCCGAGACCGCGCCCGAACCACCCGCGAAACCGCCGAAGCGGCAACGGGTCGTGCTGGCGGACCCCAAGTCGAAGTCCACGCCGACCCTGCGGGCGCGGGTGGAGCTGGAGGAACAGACGAGCTGGGGTACGGCGCTCATCAGCGACCTGGTCAAACACCAGTTCCGCACGGGCGTCACGCTCGCTCTGCTGGTGCTGGTCCTGCTCGGTGGCCTGCCGCTGGCGTTCTACCTGGCGCCGGGTTTCGCGGCGCTGCGCGTGATCGGGGTACCGCTGGCCTGGCTGCTGCTCGGCGTCCTGCCGTTCCCCCTGCTCCTGCTCGTCGGGCTCGCCTACAACCGTCTCGCCGAGCGCCACGAACGCGATTTCGTGGACATGATCGAAAGCTAGGCGGCGGCGGAAAACTCATCGCGGAGGGTCCTGAGACAATCTCGGAGTGCAGTTGAGCCCGTGGACGTTGACCGGCGTGATGCTGGTCGCCGCGGTGACCTTTTACCTGGGTCGTCGCTCGTCGCGGTTCGCCAACTCCACGCATGACTTCCTGGTCGCGCGGCGAACCGTGCGCTCCCGCCGCAACGCCGCCGCCATCTCCGGCGAGTACCTCTCCGCCGCGTCGTTCCTCGGTGTAGCCGGGATCGTGCTCAAGGAGGGCGCCGACGGGCTGTGGTACCCGATCGGCTTCACCGCCGGCTACCTCACGCTGATGTTGTTCGTGGCCGCGCCGCTGCGGCGGTCCGGTGCCTACACGCTGCCCGACTTCCTCGAGGCGCGGCTCGGCTCGGTGGCGCTGCGCCGCTGCGCGACCTGGTTCGTCGTGTTCGTCGGCATCCTCTACCTGGTGCCACAGCTGCAGGGCGCCGGCCTCGCGCTGAAGACCGTGCTGCCCACCGCGCCGGCGTGGATCGGGGCCGCGGTGGTGACGGTCATCGTGGTCGCGAACGTGCTCGGCGGCGGGATGCGCGCGATCACCCTCGTCCAGGCCTTCCAGTACTGGCTCAAACTGTTCGCGATCGCCGTCCCCGCTTTCGTGCTGTGCGCGGTTTTCGTGACCGGCCAGCACAGCGGCTCGGCGGGCGCGCTCGGTGCGGACGCCCCGCCCACGTTCGCCGCACAGACCACTGTGGACATTCGCACCGACGTGGACCTGCGGGTCGACGTGGTGACGCCGGTGCGGGTGCGCGAACCGGGCTCCGACACCGAGCGCATGGTGGTGTGGGCGGGCGGCGCCACCGAACACGTCGCGGCGGGCAGCAGGCTCACGTTCCCGGCGGGCACGCCGGTGCCGACGGTCGGCGACGCGGTGTCGGCCAACTCGGACTGGCTCAGCCCCGGCTCGAGCGGGCTGACCGATCTGCTCCGGACCTACTCGCTGCTCATCGCGACTTTCCTTGGCACGATGGGACTTCCGCACGTACTGGTGCGCTTCTACACCAACCCGGACGGCAAGGCCGCCCGCCGCACCGCGGTGCACGTGCTGCTGCTGCTCGGGCTGTTCTACCTCTTCCCGACGCTGCTCGGCGCGATGTCGCGGATGTTCGTGCCGCAGCTGCTGGTCACCGGCCAGACCGACGCGGCGGTACTGGAGCTGCCGAACGCGATCATGCCGGGGGTGGCCGGCCAGGTGCTGACCGCGATCGTGATGGCGGGCGCCTTCGCGGCGTTCCTCTCCACCTCCTCGGGGCTGCTGGTGAGCGTCGCCGGGGTCGTGTCGACGGACGTGTTCAGCCGCGGCAGGGTCAGCGACTTCCGCTGGGCCAGCCTGATCGTCGGAATCCTCGCGCTCGCGTTCGCGCTGGGCATGCGGCCGACGGATCTGTCGCTGAGCGTCGGGATGTCCTTCGCGCTGGCCGCGTCCACGTTCTCGCCGCTGCTGGTGCTCGGCATCTGGTGGCGCGGGCTGACCTGGCCTGGCGCCATGGCGGGGATGATCGTCGGTGGCGTGCTGGTCATCGGCGCGCTGGCCACCAACACGGTCAGCCGCTACACCGGTGGTTGGGCGCCGTGGCTGGCCGACCAGCCGGCGCTGGTGACCGTGCCGGTGGCGTTCGCGGTGACCGTCCTGGTCAGCCTCGGGACTCCGACCGGCCGCCCGGTGGACGTCAACGCGGTGATGCTCCGCCTGCACGCGCCCGATCCGCTGGGCTTCATGCGGGACCGCGCGGTGGCCCGGTTCGGGCAGGTCGACACCAGCAAGCAGCGCGCCGGCCGGGGCCGGCACCGGAAGTAACTGTTCCGACACTTTGTGTGCCGATCACCCATTTGGCGGTTTCTTTACTCAAGTTTCGGGCATCCTTTGGATCAAGTACCACGCAAAGGTGCTAAACCAGGCATTACACACGAAAGTTTTCAACGCACTGTGTGTAGTCATCACCCGAAAGGATTAACAACATCAAGCCTTATTAAGGGCAAGATCTAGCCGTCTTCGGAAGGCAGGGACATCGATGATGGATAGGGAGGTCGTCCCGTGAGTACGACAGACGAAGGCGTCGGAGAAGGGACAGGCCCGGACGACGACTGGCGGCGGGTGCAGGAGAGCACGGAGTTCGCGCAGTTGCGCAGAAGGCTTCGTGTCTTCGTCTTTCCGATGACGGTCCTCTTCCTGATTTGGTACCTGGTCTACGTCCTACTCGCCGACTACGCGCAGGGCTTCATGTCCACGAAGCTGATCGGCAACTTCAACGTCGGCCTGCTCATCGGGCTGTTGCAGTTCGTGACCACGTTCCTGATCACGTGGGCCTACGTCCGGTACGCGAACCGGAAGCTGGACCCGATCGCCGACAAGATCCGCGCGGAAGTCGAAGGAGACGCCCAGTGAGGAATCTGGCCGCAGGCGTCGAGGGCAGCAACCCGACGCTGAACATCATCATTTTCGCGGCTTTCGTGGCGATCACCCTGGTGATCGTCTTCTGGGCGAGCCGCAACACGAAGACGGCGTCGGACTACTACGCTGCCGGACGCTCGTTCACCGGTCCGCAGAACGGGATCGCGATCTCGGGTGACTACCTGTCCGCGGCGTCGTTCCTCGGTATCGCGGGTGCCATCGCGGTCAACGGCTACGACGGGTTCCTCTACTCGATCGGGTTCCTGGTCGCGTGGCTCGTCGCGTTGCTGCTCATCGCGGAACTGCTGCGCAACACCGGCAAGTTCACGATGGGCGACGTGCTCGCGTTCCGGATGAAGCAACGTCCGGTGCGGGCGGCGGCCGCGATCTCCACGCTCGCCGTGTCGTTCTTCTACCTGCTCGCGCAGATGACCGGTGCGGGTGGGCTGGTCAACCTGCTGCTCGGGGTCAGCGGTGACGTCGGCCAGGACATCGTCATCGCCGTCGTCGGCGTCATCATGGTGATGTACGTGCTGATCGGCGGGATGAAGGGCACCACCTGGGTGCAGATCATCAAGGCCGTGCTGCTCATCGCCGGCGCGCTCGCGATGACCATCTGGGTGCTCGCCAAGTACGGCTTCAACTTCTCGAGCCTGCTGCAGGGCGCGGTCGACCGGGCCGGCGGCGGGGCCAAGGGTGAGGCGCTGCTCGGACCGGGCAAGCAGTACGGCAAGTCCGACACGAGCAAGCTCGACTTCCTGTCGCTGGCGATCGCGCTGGTGCTGGGCACGGCCGGGCTGCCGCACGTGCTGATGCGCTTCTACACCGTGCCGACCGCACGGGAAGCGCGGAAGTCCGTGGTGTGGGCGATCGGGCTGATCGGCATCTTCTACCTGTTCACGCTGGTGCTCGGCTACGGCGCCGGCGCGCTGGTGGGAGCGAACACGATCAGCAAGGCACCGGGGACGACGAACTCGGCGGCACCACTGCTCGCGCTCGAACTCGGCGGTCCGGTGCTGCTCGGGTTCATCGCCGCCGTGGCGTTCGCGACGATCCTCGCCGTGGTCGCCGGCCTCACGATCACCGCGTCCGCGTCGTTCGCGCACGACGTGTACGCCAACGTGATCAAGAAGGGCCAGGTGGACAGCAAGTCCTCCGAGGTGCGCGTCGCCCGCATCACCGCGCTGGTGATCGGCGCGGTCGCGATCGTCGGCGGCATCCTGGCCAAGAACCAGAACGTCGCCTTCCTGGTCGCGCTGGCGTTCGCGGTCGCGGCCTCGGCGAACCTGCCGACGCTGCTGTACTCGCTGTTCTGGAAGCGGTTCAACACCACCGGTGCGCTGTTCTCGATGTACGGCGGCCTGATCATCTGCGTCGTGCTGATCATCTTCAGCCCCGCGGTGTCGGGTTCGTCGAGCGCGATGATCAAGGGTGCCGACTTCGCGTGGTTCCCGCTGCAGAACCCGGGACTGGTGTCCATCCCGGCGTCGTTCCTGCTCGGCTGGCTGGGCACGATCCTGTCCCGGGAGAAGACGGCGGACAAGTACGCGGAGATGGAGGTCAGGTCGCTGACCGGTGCGCACGCCGAGAAGGCCACCGTGCACTGAGGTAAAACCGCAGGTGGAAGGGCGTCTCCTCGATCGAGGGGGCGCCCTTCACTGCGTATCCACGCCCCGGAATGGCAGGATGGCTGTCGTGGATATGGGTGGAGTGCCTACGGCGTCGGTGTCCGACCTGCCTGCCGAGGGAATCACGCTGATCGACGTGCGCGAGCAGGACGAGTGGGACGCGGGCCACGCGCCCGCTGCCGTGCACATCCCGCTCGGCGAACTGCCCGCCCGCGTCGAGGAGCTCGCGAAGCTGCCCGACGACAAGCCGCTCTACATCGTCTGCCGCACCGGTGGCCGGTCCGCGCGGGCCACGGCGTGGCTCAACGCCAGCGGCTGGGACGCGGTCAACGTCGCGGGCGGCATGAAGTCCTGGCACACCGAGGGCCGTCCCGTCGTGGGCGAGCAACCCGGCACGGAACCGGAAATCCTCTAAGTGCAGCCCGGCCGGTACAACTTCCGTCCCCGCGTGCGGTGGGTCGCCACACCGCCGCCGGGCGTTGCCGGCCCGCGCCGGGCTCGCCCGGCAGAGCGCTACACCGGCCCGCCCGCGTACCCCGTGCCGCCGCGCTGGGGTTTCCCGAATCTCACCTGGCGCGCGCCGACGGCCGTGCCCGGCACACCGTCGGGTATGCCGACGCCGATCGAGCGCATGCGGATGTTGTCCCGCAACGCGGTCACGATCCTGTGGTTCCTCACCGGACTGTCCACAGTGGCCGCGGTCGCGGAGTTCTGGCGCTATGCACTGCTGGTGATCAGCCGGACCTCGGCGCTGGACACCGACGTGGTGATGATGTCGGACGCGCTGGAGATCATCGCGTCGCTGCTCACCGTGGTGTTCGGGCTGATGGCCGTCGGCTCCGTGCTGTGGTGGCTGCTGGTCGCGCGGCAGGCCGCCGCGCAGGCGTCCGGTCAGGAGCCGTCGCGCTCGTCGTGGCAGGTCGTGGTGGGCGTGCTGGTGCCGGGGCTGAACCTGGCAATGGCGGGTTCGATCCTGGCCGAGGTGGAGCACGCGGTCCTCGGCCGCCCCGTTGATCGCCGTCCGCGGCCGTCGCGGCTGGTGCTGGCCTGGTGGGCGGCCTGGGTGCTCAACGAGCTGCTGATGATCCTGGTGATCGGGTGGCGGTTCCGGGACGGCGTGCAGGCGCAGGCCGACGGGGTGCTGCTGAGCGGGCTGCTGGACACCTCGGCCGCCGTGCTGGCGGGGCTGTCCGCCGTCGTGGTGCACCGGCTGACCATGCTGCTCGCGCCGGTCTCGCTCAGCCGGCTGCGGCTGCGCCGCGTGGTCGCGGTGAAGGGCGCCCCGGCACCGACGACCCGGCCGCGGCGCCCGGCGAGCGCGTCACGCTGACACCGGCAACGTCCGCAGGCCCCTGATCACGAACTCCGGCCGTCGCTCGGGCTCCGCGGTGAGGTGCAGTCCCGGCGTCCGCGTGACGAGGGCACGCAGCGCGGCCGCGATCTCGATTCGCGCCAGCGGCGCGCCGACGCAGTAGTGGATACCCGCGCCGAACCCGATGTGCGGATTGGGGGAGCGGCCGATGTCGAGGGTGTCCGGCCGGTCGAACACCCGCGGATCCCGTGCGGCGGCGCCGAGCAGCGCGGCGATCTTCTCGCCCTCCCGTACGCGGAAACCGGCGATCTCGATGTCCTCGGTGGCGGTGCGCTCGAACAGCTGGAGCGGCGAGTCGTAGCGGATCAGCTCCTCGACGGCGGGTTCGACGAGCGCGGGTTCGGCGAGCAGCCGCTGCCACTGATCCGGATGCCGCAGCAGGGCCCAGACGCCGTTGCCGATCACGTTGACGGTCGCCTCGTGCCCGGCCATCAGCAGCAGCACGGCGGTCGCGACCACCTCGTCCCCGCTGAGTTCCGCCTGCAGCAGGTCGCTCACGAGATCGTCGCCGGGCTTGCGGCGGCGGGATTCGGCGACGTCGGCGAGGTAGCCGGCGAACTCGGTGGCCGCCTCCTCGGCGGCCGCGCGGCCCTCGGGTGGCAGGCCGTACTCGTACATCTTCACGATCGCGTTGGACCACGGCACGAGCCGCGGCCGGTCGGCCTCGGGAATGCCGAGCAGTTCGGCGATCACCGCGACGGGCAACGGCTGCGCGAGGTGCGCCAGCAGATCCCCGCCGCCGGACAGCCGCTCGACCATGCCGTCCGCGAGCGTCGTGACGGTCGCCCGGAGCCGCTCGACGTGCCCGCGGTTGAAGGCACCGGAGATGGCGCGCCGCAGCCGGGTATGCGCCGGAGGTTCGTTCTCCAGCAAGGAATTCCGGTGCAACATGTTGAACGACGGGAACCGCGCCGTGGGTTCGGCGTCACGCCAGATCCGGCCGAGCCCGCGATGCCGCAGCACGGCCGAGGCGGCGGCGTGCGACACGGCGACGGCCAGCCCGAGCCCCTCGTGCCGGTGCACCTCGGCCTCGGCCCGCATCCGGGCGAACGCGGGATAGGGATCGGCGAGGAAATCGGGGTCGGCGGGATCGAACACCCTGCAACCCTAGCGAGACTTCCGGTTCGGTAGCGTCTGTCCGCATGGGCAAGGCCTCGCGTAAGAAGAACAAGCCGCCGAAGGTGCGGGAGCGGTTCGTGGCGCAGCCGTTCGAGGGGCTCGCCGCGGAACCGGAGCTCATCGCGCTGCGCGAGTTCGTCCCGTCGGCCACCGCGAAACTGTCGCTTGTGGACGGTGACCGCGACGTCACGCTCGGCACCGTGCTGCCGATGGCGGCCGCCGCGTTCGTGCGCACCGACGGCGAGGTGTTCGTCGGACTGCAGGTGCAGACCCGCTCCTCCGACATCAGCCGCGACCTCGGCCGGTCACTGCGCTGGGCACTGGACGCCAAACCCGGGGACGTGCTCTCCGTCCCGGACACCACGTCCCCGCCCGCCGACGGTGAGCGCCTGCAGGACCTCCTCGTCGCCGGCGCGGAGCTGGACGTCACCGTGCACGAGAACTTCGACTGGTGGCTGCCCGAGGACGCCGACGCCGACGGCGAGGTGAAGCTCTCGCTCGAACGCGCCAACGAGGCGATCATGCCGACCGAACGGCTCGGCACCGGCTCGTACTGGGTGCTCGCCGGCGAGAAGGCGCACCTGCGCTGGGTTCGCCCCGAACCGGAGAACGCCCTGCTGCAAGCGCTTGCGCGGCTGTCCGCCGCCGGGCAGCTCGGCCTCGGCGAGGGCTCCCGCTACGCCGGGTCGTTCCGCGCGCACGGGCTGCTCGTGCCGGTCTGGGACCTCGACACCGAGGCCCACGCCCGCGAATGGGAAGAGCCCGCCAAACAGCTCGGCGCCCGCCTCGACGAGGCGCTCGCGTCGCTCGAGTCGACGCCGCTGGACGCGGCCGAACGGCGTGCCCGCGATGGTCTGATCGGGCGTCAGCTCACCCTGCGGTGATCCTGCACATCTGCGCGGAGGCGGACTGGACGGGCGCGGAGTACCGGGCCCCGTCGCTGGCCGAGGCCGGGTTCATCCACTGCTCCGACCCCGGCACCACGCACCTGCCCGCCAACGCGCTGTACCGGGGTCGCACGGACCTCGTGTTGCTGGAGATCGACCCGGCCCGCCTCGGCGTGCCGGTGCGGTGGGAGGAAGGTTCACCGCCGCATCCCGCCGGCGTCTGGTTCCCGCACGTCTACGGACCCGTCCGGCCCGAGGCCGTCGTCGCGGTCCATCCCTTCCCGCCCGGGCCCGACGGGCTCTTCCGGCTGCCCGCCGCTGTCGCGAATCGGTAACCGGGCCAACGCCGCCCCCTGACGCGCGTCCCTCGTACGGGTAACCACTGGAGACAACCTCAGGGGGCCGTCGTGCGTGGTGCAGGCAGCGAAGGCGATGTGGCGGACAGACGCACCCCGGAGGGAGACGCTACGGTGACCACGACCGTTCCGGCCATTGCGACCTGGCCGGTTGGGAGGGGGTCGCCGATGGCAGGTGAGCTCGCGGACTTCGAGGACTTCGTCCGCGCGAGCCTGCCTGGGCTCCTGCGCTACGGCCACGCGCTCACCGGCAATCCGCACGACGCCGCTGACCTCGTGCAGTCCGTACTGGAGAAAATCGGCTCCCGCTGGACGCACGTGCAGCGCAAGACCGGCGATCCGCTGGCCTATATCCGCAGGTCGATGGCCAACGCGCACGTCAGCCGCTGGCGCAGGCTGCGCCGCGAGACGCTCGTCGCCGACCTGCCGGACAGCGGTTCGGTGACCCAGCCGGACCCGTTCGAACACGAACCGCTGTGGCAGGCCCTACGAGAATTACCGCCGAGGCAACGCGCCGTCATCGTGCTGCGTTACTACGAAGGACTGTCCGAACAGGAAATCGCGCAGTCACTTGGCATCAGCACCGGAACCGTGAAGAGCCAGGCCAGCAAGGCGATCGCGTCGCTGCGCGGCAAGATCACCGGAGGGAGGGAAGTGGGTTGACCCCGGACGACGACCTGGATCGCGAGCTGCGCAGGTTGTTCGGCGACGACCGGCTGGACGTGTCGCCCCGCGCGGGCGTCGAGTCCGACATCCTCGCCGGTGCGCGGCGTATCCGGCGGCGCCGTGCGGCGCTGGCCACCACGGGCGGCGCACTCACCGCGCTGGTACTCGTCGGGGGTGGTCTGCTCCTCACCGATCTGCGTTCGGGCCCGGACCAGGCCGCGGCGCCGGCGACCCAGCCCGAGCTGAGCCTGTCCAGTTCGCCGTCCACGATCGTGCCCGCGCCGCCGGCCTCGCCCCCGCCCGCCACGTCGAGCGACTCCGCGACGCCCGGCACCTCGGATTCGCTCGCCTCGTCCACGCCCGGGCCGAGTACCCGACCCTCGACGCCCTCGACCACGTCCACCCCGCGGGTCGAGTCGGTCCCGCAGGCGACGGGTCCGGTGCTCGGCCCGAGCGGCTACGGCAAGCTCCAGCTGGGAATGTCGTTCGAGAACGCGAAGGCGACCGGCCTGCTGACCGGGACGGACACCGCGCCGGAGGGCTGCGCGGACTACCGGCTCACCGAGGGCGCCGCGGCGCTCAGCGACGTGCGGATCTCCTCGACGTACGGGATCGTCAGCTTCGAGGCGACCGGGGCACGCACCCCGGAGAAGATCAAGATCGGCTCGACCGAGGACCAGCTGGAGACGGCGTATCCGGACGCCTCCAGCAGCGGCAGCGGCTACAGCGCCGCGTCCGGCGCCGGCGGCGCCTACCTGTTCGGCGTCGACAGCGGCAAGGTCGTCAGCCTGCGACTTGTCGGAGCCGGCTCCTGCTAGCTTCGGCCGCATGAGCAAGCCCGGGCCGATCCAGGGGACGGCCCGGGCTTCTCGTGGTCACGGGGTTTACAGCGCGCCGCCGGCCACCGGAGGCATCGCGTCGTCCCTGTCCTTGGCGAGCGACTCGCGCGCGAGGTAGTTCTCGACGTCGAACAGGTTGCCGTTCGCCCGGCGCATCACGTTGAGCAGCGTGCTCATCTGGGAGACCTCTTCGACCTGCTCCTTGAGGAACCACTGCATGAACTGCGCGCCCTGGTAGTCGTCCTCGGCACGGGCGGCCTTGGCGAGCTCCTTGATGTCGACCGAGACGCCCTTCTCCTGCTCCAGCGCCAGCTCGATGAGCTCGGTCGGCTCGGCGAATTCATTGCGCACTTCCCCGATCGGGGGAATGTCGACGTGGTGGTCGGTGTCCATCATGTACTGCACGATGGCGAGTGCGTGATTGCGCTCCTCGACGGCCTGCCCGTAAAAGAGCTTGGCGAGCTGAGGAAGGTCCTCATTGTCGAACCAAACGGCCACCGCGACGTATTGCTGGGATGCGTGGAACTCCGTTTGCACCTGCTGTTGCAGCAGCTCGTAGAACTTGGAACGCGGTTCTCGCTTCTTAGTGGCCATGCGTCCGAGAATAAGGAATATGCGCGCGAATTTCCAGTTGGACCTGGTGATCTCCACCCTATTTGGGTAGCCTTACCAATACCTGGAAGAAATTGTATTGGTAAGGCTTTCCTTATTTGGGTAAGGCTTTCCTAATCGCTATTCCACCGGGTCCCGCTCGATCGGGCAGGACATGCAACGGGGTCCGCCACGGCCGGAGCCCAGTTCGGAGCCGGCGATCGCGAGCACCTCGATCCCGGCCTCCGCAAGCCGCGCGTTGGTCTCGACGTTGCGCTCGTAGCCGACCACCACGCCGGGCGCGACGGCGAGCGTGTTGTTGCCGTCGTCCCACTGCTCGCGTTCGGCGGTCACCGGGTCCAGGCCGGTATCGATCACACGTAGCTTCTCGATGCCCATCGCCTCGGCGGCCGCGTGCAGGAACGGCTCCGGGCCGTCCACGCGCACGTGCCCGTCGTCGCCGGGCCGCATCGGGTATGCGACGAGTGAATCCCGTGCGAGCGGGTACATCACCACGGCGTCCCGGTCGACCATGGTGCACACGGTGTCCAGGTGCATCGTGGCGCGTTCCTGTGCGATGGGCACGGCCAGCACGGTGTGCGCGAGGTTGTCGGCGAACACCGACCGAGCCAGCGATTCCGCGCCGGCCGGGGTGGTGCGCTCACCGACCCCGACGGCCAGCACGCCCGGGGCGAGCAGCATGACGTCCCCGCCCTCGACCGGCGCCGAATGCGCGCCGTAGGCACGGGCGGCGTGCCGGAACCGCGGGTGGTAGGCGTAGATCAGGTCGAGTAGCGCGGTCTCCCGGCGCCGCGCCGGCATGGCCAGCGACGAGATCGCCACCCGGTCGGAGATCCACACCGACGAGTCGCGCGTGAACAGCAGGTTCGGCAGCGGGTCCACCGCGAAGTCGTGTGGGTGGTGCATCTTGCGCACCAGCGAGGGGCCCTCGTTGTCGGGCAGTTCCTCGAAGGTCATGCCGCCGGTGAGCACCTCGGTGAGCGTGGCGGCGTCGACGCGGGACAGGTACGCGCGCAGCGAGTCGGCGAGGTTCTCGCCCAGCCGCAGATTGTCGACGGCCGCGTGCACCCCGGCGGCGTGCGCACGGGCGTCGGCCAGCGCCTCGGTGAGCACCTCGGTCAGCAGCAGCACCTCGACCCCACGCCCGCGCAGCACGCCGGCGAACGCGTCGTGCTCCTGCTGGGCGCGGTCCACCCAGGGAATGGAGTCGAAGAGAAGCTGGTCGTTGTTGCGCGGGGTGAGCCTTTTGAGCTCGTTGCCCGGCCGGTGCAGCAGGACGGTGCGCAGTGGCCCGACCTCGCTGTCCACCCTCGGATGTGCGGTCATTCCCGCAGCTTATTAGGGCAGGAAAGACAGCCGGCCCTTCAGCAGCGCGTAGCCGACGAACGAGCACACGTCGAGCAGCGTGTGCGCGACGATCAGCGGCCACAGCCGGTTGGTCTTCTGCCACACCCTGCCGAACACCAGGCCCATGATCACGTTGCCGACGAACCCGCCGAAGCCCTGGTAGAGGTGGTAGGACCCGCGCAGCACCGCCGCGGCGAGCAGGGCCGTGTTCTCCCGGAAGGCCAGCTGCCGCAGCCGGGTCAGCAGGTAGCCGATCACCAGCATCTCCTCGGCGAAGGCGTTGCCGAACGCCGAGGCCACGAGCGCGATCGGCCGCCACCATGTGTCGTCCAAAGTGGACGGCTGCACGGCGAGGTTGAAGCCGAGCTTCCAGCCGACGAAGTACAGCGCGAGACCCGGGATGCCGATCAGCGCCGTCAGCCCCACGCCCCACAACGCGTCCCGCCCGCGCCAGCCGAGACCGACGGAGGTGAGCCGGATGCCGGCCCGCACAAGGAGATACGCGCCGAGCGCGCCCCAGCCGAGCAGCTGCAGCGCGTTCAGCAGTTGCGCGAGCAGATCGAGGAGATCGGCCGCCGCCTGCGGGGCGTTGAGCGCCACGTGCTGGTCGGACAGCGGTTGCGGCTGCAGCAGCGAGTCGATCAGGGAGAGCAGGCTGCGCGCGCCGGAAAGGCC
>Ga0164243_10002301_pt1 | contig 31790 bp, 29 predicted proteins | sample OricompcompostOP_FD_108781 | JGI IMG/M metagenome (GOLD analysis project Ga0164243, IMG submission 108781) | Organic Plus compost microbial communities from Emeryville, California, USA - Original compost - Organic plus compost (OP) | ecosystem: Engineered > Solid waste > Mixed feedstock >... | reverse complement strand
GGGCCAACCGGCCCGGCCGCGGCGTCGTCACATGTGACCAAAACTGTCCAAAGTTGACCCAACGGTGCCCTACGGCACAATGATCATCCAACTCCCAGGGGACGATTTCATACCGATGCGCGGGATACGCACACTGACGATCGTGATCGCGATAGTCGCATCGGGCGCCGCTTTCGCCGCGCAAAAGCAAAGATCGACCAAGTCGTCCGAGGAAGCCTATTACCGCTGCAAGGACGTCAAAGGCCAACAGCTGTTCAGCGACAGCATGCCGCCGGGCTGCACCGGCCAGGACACCGAGGTTCTGAATGCGCAGGGCACGGTGCTGCGGCTGATCGAGGGCGATCGCACACGCGCCGCGCGCCTGTCGCGGGAAGCGAGCGAAAGCCTCGAACGCAAGCTGAAACAGGAACGCGAGCTGCGCGATCGCATGCTCCTGGAAACGTACCTGAGCGTGGAAGACATCGAGCGGCTGCGCGATCAACGCCTAGAGCTGCTGGTCGCCCAACATCGCGCCACCGAGCAGACCATCCTCACTCTGCGCGAGCGGCAGAGCCGGCTCGAAACTCAGGTCGCGCGCTTCAAGCCGTACAACGAAAAACCGGGCGCGCCGCCGCTACCCGACCATCTCGCCGAAGACATGGTCAACACCGTGAACAGCATGCACGTGTATGAGGAATCGCTGCAGAAGAATCTGGCCGAACAGGCCGAGGTCACAGCATCCTTCAGCGCCGATATCAAACGCTTCAAGGAGCTGAAGGGACTGAAATAGCCCGCGTCAGCCCCGGCCCGAGCTGCCGAAGCCGCCGGCGCCGCGCTCGGTGGCCACGAACTCGTTCACCACGTCGAACTCGACCTGCACCACCGGCACCACCACCAGCTGCGCGATGCGCTCGCCGGGTTGAATCGTGAAAGTGCTTTGGCCGCGATTCCAGCACGATACGAAGATCTGACCCTGATAATCGGAGTCGATCAGCCCCACCAGATTGCCCAGCACGATGCCGTGCTTGTGACCGAGCCCCGAGCGCGGCAACACGATGGCGGCATACCCCGGATCCTGCAGATAGATTGCGATGCCTGAAGGAATCAGCTGCGTATCGCCGGGCTTCAGCTCGAGCGGCGCATCGATACAGGCGCGCAGGTCCACACCCGCCGAGCCCGTGGTCGCATATTGAGGCAAGGGATAATCGCGACCGATGCGAGCATCGAGCACGCGGATCTGCAAGCGACGGCGTGCGCCATCGCCGGAGGTCATTCCATCAGCGGGCATGAGCGGCGGTCAAAGCAGGCGTTGAGTTCTGGTTTTGAGTCTTGCCGCGCGCCTGATAGCGCTCGGCGATCAGCTCGACCAGCTGGCGCGCCAGGGCCGCCTTGCTGGTCATCGAAAGCTCGCGCTTGCCGTCCTGCCAGTAGACGGTGAGCGCGTTCTCGTCCTTGTCGAACGCCAGGCCGTCACCGACCTTGTTGGCGGCAATCATGTCGAGGTTCTTGTTGACGAGCTTGGTGAGCGCGTTGCGCTCGACGTGCTCGGTCTCGGCCGCGAAGCCCACCAGGAACGGATGCGACTCGGTGCGAGAAACAGTGGCGAGCACATCGGGCGCCCGCGCCAGGGCGAGATTGAGCGTGTCGCTGGTCTTCTTGATCTTTTCGCAGGCGACCTCTCGACAGCGATAGTCGGAAACGGCGGCCGCGGCGATGAAGATATCCGCACCGACGACGTTGCTCTGAACCGCGCTCAGCATCTGTTCGGCACTTTCCACATCGACGCGCTCGACGCCGCGCGGTGTTGGAATCTGCACGGGGCCACTCACCAAAACCACGTGAGCTCCCGCTTCTCGCGCCGCTTCAGCGACGGCGTAGCCCATCTTGCCGGAGCTGCGATTGCTGATGAATCGCACCGGGTCGATCTTCTCGCGCGTGGGGCCCGCCGTAACGACGACCTTGAGCCCTTGCAGCGGGCCGGCACCACCGCGGATCGTGAAAACTTCAGCGGCAATCTGCGTCGGCTCGAGCATTCGACCGACACCCACTTCACCACAGGCCTGCTCGCCGCTCGCCGGACCGAGCACGCGCACGCCACGCTCCTTCAGAATGCGAACGTTGGCCTGAGTCGCGGGATTCGCCCACATCTGACGATTCATCGCCGGCGCGATGGTGATCGGCGCGGTGCTCGCCAGGCACAGGGTGGTCAGCAGGTCTTCGGCAAAACCGTGCGTGAGCTTGGCGATGAAATCAGCCGTCGCCGGCGCGATCACGATCTCGTCCGCCCAGCGCGCCAGCTCGATGTGTCCCATCGCCGCCTCGCTGCTCTCGTCCCACAAGTCATCGCGTACCGGCCTGCCCGAGACGGCCTGGAACGTCAGCGCCGTGACGAATTGCTGGGCTCCACGTGACATCACGACCTGGACTTCGGCGCCCTGGTCCATCAATCGGCGCACCAGATCCGGGCTTTTATAGGCCGCGATACCGCCGGTGACACCGAGAAGAATTTTGCGAGGCTGGGAGCTCATGAACTGGATTATGGGGGCGGGCAGGGAGCCCGGCAAACGTCGCTGTCGCATACCGGCATTCCGCCCGGGCATAGGCCGCCGCGGCCGCGCGACTCGGGCTCGATCGGGCCAGCTTGTCGGCAAAATGCCGTGGAATGCGAGCAGATGCACGCATTTATTACCTGATCGGCCCACCCGCCCGGGCCGCCCCACCCGGTGACCTGGAGCCGCCGGGTGTAGCTGACACAAGTGGGGCTCCTGGAGGCCCGCGTTTCGGGGCGAACAGCGATGAATTCGACGCGAGCAAACCGGGCCGTCGACACAAACTACGGCCGGGCAGCCCGCCCATCCTTCCCTGGAGGAGACAAGGATGTCGATCATGTCGATTCGCAACTGGCCGGAGAGCGACCGGCCGAGAGAGAAATTGCTGAAGATCGGCGCGGCGGGCCTGAGCGAGGCGGAACTGCTGGCCATTCTGCTGGGCACTGGCGTCCGCGGCCGTAATGCGCTGGATCTGGCGCGAGATTTGATCGCTGATTTTGGGTCTTTGCGTGCCTTTCTCACGGCGGACAAGACGCGCGCCTGCCGGACGCGCGGCTTCGGAACAGCCCGGTATGTGGCGCTACAGGCTGCGCTGGAACTGACGCGGCGGCATTACCAGGAACTCATGAAGGTCGGCTCGGCCCTGGAGAACCCGCAGGCCACCCGCGAGTTTGTCCAGCTGCGCCTGCGAGACCTGCCTTACGAGGTGTTCTGCTGCCTGCTGCTGGACAGCCGCTACCGGGTTCTCGGCTTCGAGGAGCTGTTCCGCGGGACCATCGATGGCGCCATCGTGCATCCTCGGGAGGTGCTGAGATTGGCTTTGTCCCGGAACGCCGCGGCACTGATCCTGGTGCATAACCACCCGTCCGGAATTGCGGAACCCAGCGCGGAGGACCGGAGAATTACCGTCCGCCTGCGGGACGCGCTGGCGCTGGTGGACATCAAGGTTCTGGACCATCTGATCGTCGGCGACGGGGTCTGTGAGTCCTTCGCGGAGCGCGGCTGGTTATGAAAGAACGCGTTTCAGGCATTTTCGCGGCATTGACCGCTTCCCTAAGCCGGCCGCGGCTGGTATAAAGCGCGACTCGTTTTTAGGCCCCCAGCCTGGGTGCTGGCCGCCTTCAGATTAGGAAATCCGCCATGTCCAGAGTCTGTCAGATCACCGGCAAAGGGCCGATGACCGGTAACACCGTGTCACACGCCAACAACAAGCGTCGTCGCCGCTTCCTCCCCAACCTGCACGTGCAGCGCTTCTGGGTCGAGAGCGAGCGCCGCTTCGTCAGCCTGCGCGTGTCGACCCACGGCCTGCGCACCATCGAGAAGAAGGGCATCGAGACCGTCGTTGCCGAGCTGCGCGCCAAGGGCGTCGCGCTCTAACCAGTAGGAGCCTCAAGCCATGCGCGAAAAGATCAAGCTCGTGTCCACGGCCGGCACTGGCCACTACTACACCACCACCAAGAACAAGCGCCTGCATCCGGACAAGATGGAAGTGCGCAAATTCGATCCGAAGGCCCGCAAGCACGTGGCCTACAAGGAAGCGAAGATCAAGTAACCCGGCAGGCCCGCTGGCGGCGGGTCGCTTGGCTGATTGTCGAAAGGCCCACTTCGGTGGGCCTTTTGCTTTTTCGGGAATCAACAAGGGGACGGAGACCCTGCCAACAAAAAGCCCGCCTTGCGGCGGGCTTCTTCGATCAGGACAACGCCCGGAGCTCAGGCGGCGTGCGGCTGCATCGGCATGGAGTAGCTGCGCAGCGTGTTGGCGAAGTCCTGCAGGACTTTGATGCCGCTGGCTTCGGCCTGCGCGATCAGCTCCCGCAGGTGCTGGATGAGCTTTTCGTTGCTCATGTGCGCGCCGCTCCACATCACCGCCAGGCGCTCGCGGAATTCGTGGACGGTCTTGAGCGTCTGATTCGAGGCCAGCACTTCGCTCAATCGCGAGCGGGCCTGCGTGTCGAGCAGCGTCGGCTCGCGGACCAGCAGCTTGCGAACCTGACCGGTCAACACACCGCGGGCATTGCGCAGCTCTTCGCGGAAGACGGGCAATGTCACGTGGCGAGTGTAGTCACGCAGCACATGCATGCGATTCACGATCACCGCCCGCACGTTCTCCAGATCGATGTGCCCGCGAGGCTCGACCTTCAGCGGCTCCGGCGCGGTTCGCAGAACGCGAGCCAGCCCCAGCGCCTTGAAGACGCAGATGTAGAGCCAGCCGATATCGAATTCCCAGCGCTGCACCGAGAACTTCGCGGAACTGGGGAACGCATGGTGATTGTTGTGGAGTTCTTCGCCGGCGAGCAGGAAGCCCCACGGCATCACATTGCGAGCCGCATCGGCGCACTCGAAGTTGCGGTAGCCGTAGTAATGGCCGACGCCATTGACCACGCCGGCCGCCAGCAGCGGATTGGCCATCAGCTGCGCCGCCATCACGATGATGCCGGGCACGCCGAACAGCAGCAGATCGAGGACGATCAGCAGCACGATGCCCATGTTCCGGTACTTGGAGTAGACGTTGCGCTCCATCCAGTCGTCGGGCGTGCCGCGACCGAACTTCTCGCGCACTTCCGGATCGCGGGCCGCCGCCTGGTACAGCTCGGCGCCTTCCAGCAGCACCTTCTTCAAGCCGACGATCACCGGGCTGTGCGGATCTTCCGGCGTTTCGCAACGGGCGTGGTGCTTGCGATGCACGGCCACCCATTCCTTGGTGATGATGCCCGAGGTCATCCACAGCCAGAAACGGAAGAAGTGGCGCAAGGCCGGGTGCAGATCGAGACTGCGATGCGTGGCATCCCGGTGCAGATACAGCGTCACGCCCATGAACGTGATCTGGATCGACACGAAGGTCACCAGCACGTATTCCCAGAAGCTCAGATTCAAAATGCCGTACAGAAAATCGACGTTCACTGGTGCCCCTGCATCGGACGCAAAGCTTACAGGATTGGAGAAAAAACCCGTCGCCGGACTATAACGGAGCTGGAAAGCCCCCACAAATGAGCCAATCCCTGAGCAGCGGCATCCCATGCCTGAACTTCCTGAAGTAGAAACCACCCGCCGCGGCATCGAAGCCTCGGTCGTCGGCCATGCCATCCAGAGGGTCATCGTCCGCGAGCCGCGCTTGCGCTGGCGCATTCCGAAACAGCTGCCCGAGCTGGCGGCCGGGCAGCGCGTGCTTCAGCTGCGCCGGCGCGCGAAGTATCTGGTGTTCGATCTGGAGCGCGGCAGCATGATCCTGCATCTGGGCATGTCGGGCAGCCTGCGAGTGCTGCCCGCCTCGACGCCGCCGTCCATGCACGACCACGTCGACATCGTCATGAGCACCGGGCAGTGCCTGCGCTTCAACGATCCCCGCCGGTTCGGCTGCCTGCTATGGGACGACGGCGATCCGCTGCAGCACAAATTGCTGAAATCGCTGGCGCCGGAACCGCTCTCGGACGAGTTCGACGGCGAGTATCTGGCGCGGGCCGCGAAGGGGCGCAGCGTGGCGATCAAGCAATTGCTGATGAACGGCCAGGTCGTGGTCGGCGTGGGAAACATTTACGCGAGCGAAGCACTGTTTCGGGCCGGTGTGCGTCCCCGCCGCGCCGCGGGCCGGCTCAAGCGGGCTGAACTCGATGCGTTGGTGAAAGCGATCAAGGACGTGCTGAAAGACGCGATCCGCGAAGGCGGCACGACGCTGCGCGATTACATCAACCCGGAAGGCATGCCCGGCTACTTCCGGCAGAAACTGTTCGTGTACGAGCGCACCAAGGATCCGTGTCGAGTGTGCAAGACACCGATCAAACATTTCGTGCAGGGGCAGCGCTCGACGTACTTCTGCCCGCAGTGTCAGAAGTAGCGCTCGCAGCCCTGACGGGATGCCGCGCTGAGTTGAATTGATATGCGCCGCGCCTCCGGCGCGGCGCGAACAATTGGTTGGCAGCAATGGGCAGCGGCGCGCGAGCACATTGGACGGCTGTCTCAGGCGGCGCGTAGAGTCCCAACGTCGATCAATAAACCACGCCGACGCCAACACCGCGCGGATCGGAGACGGCCTTGACCTCGCCTGATTTGTAGTCCCACGTGACGATCTGCATGTTGCCGGGCTGCCGCGACTCGCGCAGGTTGTGGCCGTATTGCTTCAATCTCTCCTGCACATCGGCACTGAGCGCACCCGGCTCGAACGACAGGACGTCTGGCATGTACTGATGGTGGAAGCGGCCCTTCTTCACCAGCTCGTCCGGCGACATGCCCTGCATCCAATCCAGCGTCGCGAGCAACACCATGCCCATGATGTAGCTGCCCCCGGGAGTGCCGAGCACCATCACGCCATCCGGTCGCTCGACGAACGTCGGCGTCATGCTCGACAAGGGTCGTTTGCCCGGCGCGATCGAGTTCGCTTCGGCGCCCACCAAGCGAAAGCCGTTCGGCACGCCCGCCTTGGCAACGAAATCATCCATTTCGTTGTTCAGCAGAATGCCGACGCCCGGCACCATCAGGCCCGAGCCGAAGAAAAAGTTGATCGACATGGTGCCGGCGACTCGGTTGCCGTCGGCATCGATGATGGAAAAGTGCGTGGTCTGCGGACCCGCCGGGGCCGGAGCGATGCTGGGCAGCGAATCGCTCGGGGTCGCGCGATCCATGCGAATCGAAGCGCGCTGACCCGCGGCGTAATACGGGCTCAACAACTGCTCGACCGGCACGTTCACGAAATCCGGATCGCCCAGGTATTCGGCCCGATCACGATGCACTCGCCGCGCCGCTTCCACGGTCAGATGCACGCGCGTTGCGACATCCACCGACTTCAGGTCGTAGCCGGAAAGGATGTTCAACGCATTGATCAGACCGACGCCACCCGATGAAGGCGGCGGCGCGGTCACGATGCGCGCGCCCTGATATTCGCCGTACAGCGGCTTGCGTTCTTTGACTTTGTATTCGGCGAGATCCTGCAGCGACCAGATGCCGCCCATCTTCTTCACGCCGTCGACCAGTTGTTTCGCGAGCGGGCCTTTGTAGAAACCGTCGGCGCCGCGCTCGGCGAGGATGGTCAGCGTCTTCGCCAGCTCGGGTTGTTTGATGAGGGTCCCGACCGCCGGCACCTCGCCGTTGCGCAGGAATATCTTCGCCGCTGCGCCCGCATTGAACGTCTCGCGCTTGGCGACGATGCCACCGCGCAACCGCTCGTTCAGCGGAAAGCCGTCACGTGCGAGCCGGATTGCCGGCTGCAACACGGCCTTGAACGGCAGCTTGCCGTACGTCTTGGAAATGTGTTCGAAACCGGCCGGCTCACCCGGAATGCCCGCGGCCAGCGCGGTGGACGTTGAGCGGCCTTTGACGACATTGCCCTGCGCATCGAGGAACATGTCGTGAGTGGCGGCCTTGGGCGCGACTTCGCGCGCATCGACCATCGTTTCGAAACCGTCGGAGGAGCGATGTAACAACCAGAAAGCGCCCCCGCCCAGGCCCGAGCTGCTCGGCTCGACCACTGCGAGCGCCGCACTCACCGCTACTGCCGCGTCGAACGCGTTGCCGCCCTGGCGAAGAATCTCCATGCCCGCTTCGGTCGCCAGCTGATGCGCGCTCGCGATCCCCGCTTTGCCGGGACGCTGCGGCTGATCCGCCAGCGTCGCCAGCGGCAACACGAACAACGCAACCAATAAAACGCGAACACGCAGCAGGGGAATGACTTTCATGAGCCCTCAGGGCGCGCCCACCGGGCCCGAACCAGGAGCCGGTGAGCGCAATGCGGACAGGATTACTGCGCGCGGCGCTTGGCCCACGCGCGCTGCAAGGCAGCCTCGACCTTGGGATGCACGAACTGCGCGACGTTGCCGCCGAGGCTGGCGATCTCGCGCACCAGGGTCGAGGAAATGAAATTGAATTGTTCGGTGGGTGTCAGGAACACGTAATCCACCTTATCCGACAGATGCCGGCTCATGGTGGCGAGCTGAAACTCGAACTCGAAGTCCGAGACCGCTCGCAAGCCGCGCACCACCACGCCGAGGCCATGCTGCCGGGCGAACTCGACGGTCAGGCCGGAGTACCCCGTGACCTCCACATTGGGCACGTCGTGCAGCACTTCGCGCGCCAGCTCGACGCGCTCGTCCAGCGTGAACAACGGAGCTTTGCCGGGATTGGCAGCGACTGCGACCACCACGCGCGAAAAAATGCCGGCAGCTCGACGCACCAGGTCATAGTGGCCGTTGGTGATTGGGTCGAACGTGCCCGGATACATGGCGCCAGTCATGGCAAAACCTCTTCAGCGGAACGAATGCGAGCCGTCGTGACTCGCAGCAGATGATAGCCGACCTGGCCGGCCTGCTTGGAACGGTACACCGTCCAGCCCGGTGACAACGGTGGTAACGGCACATCGGCGGGACATTCCACGTAAATGTGCGCGTCCGGCGCGAGCCAGCCCTGCGGCAATCTGCTGAACACCGCCGGCAACAGCGCCGAAGCGAACGGCGGATCCAGAAAAACCACGTCGAACGGCTGCGGCATTCGCTCCAGGAAACGGCAGGCGTCGGCGGTCTCGACGGTTGCGCCGGCTGCGCCGAGCCGCTGCAACGTCTGCGTCAGATGCCGCCGCACTTCCGGCTCGCGATCGACGAATGTGACCGCCGAGGCGCCACGCGACAGCGCTTCGATGCCCAATGCGCCGCTGCCCGCGAACAAATCCAGGCAGCGCGCGCCGGAGATGTGCGTCTGTAACCAGTTGAACAGCGTCTCCCGGACTCGATCCGGCGAGGGGCGGATCGCCTCGATGGCGGGAAAATCGATGCGCATGCCGCGCCAGCGCCCGCCCACGATGCGCAGACGATGCGGCGGCTGGCCGGCTTGGGGGGTGGTTTTGCCGACGGGGCGGCGCTTGCTAGGGACTCTGGGCATGTGAGCGGCGGATGATAGCCCCGGCAGCCGGCGCCAGTGCTGTTAGAATTGCGCCCCGCCGCGAGACTCTGATCCAAGCTCCACGAATGTTCGGTTTCAAGAACAAGCCGCCCGCCGCTCCGCCGCCTGCCGCTCCCGTCGAGGAGAAGGGCAGCCTGTTCTCGCGCCTGCGCGCCAAGTTGAACCGGGGCGACTCGTGGCTGACCTACGATCTGGCCAAGCTAATTCCCGGCGGCAAGATCGACGAGCAGGTGCTCGACGAGCTCGAGATGCGCCTGATCACCGCCGATGTCGGCGTCGAGACCAGCGAACGGATTCTGACCGCGTTGCGTAAGAAAGTGTCGCGCAACGAGCTCGACGACCTGGACGCATTGCTCGAAGCGCTGCGCGAGCAGCTCATGGACATCGTGCGGCCCGTGCAGGGCCAGATGGTCATCGACAGCAAGTACATCCCGTTCGTGGTGCTGGTGGTCGGTGTGAATGGCGCCGGCAAGACCACCACGATCGGCAAGCTCGCCCGCATCATCAAGGCCGCGGACATGAAAGTGATGCTGGCCGCGGGCGATACATTCCGCGCCGCTGCCGTCGAGCAGCTGCAAGTGTGGGGTCAGCGCAATGATGTGCCGGTGGTCGCGCAAGCCACGGGCGCCGATCCCGCGGCCGTCGCGTTCGACGCCTTGCAGTCCGCGCAGGCCCGCAAGTTCGACGTGTTGATCGCGGATACCGCCGGCCGCCTGCACACGCAATCGAACCTGATGGACGAGCTCAAGAAAGTGAAGCGCGTGATGGGTAGGCTCGATCCCGCCGCGCCCCACGAAGTGCTGCTGGTGCTGGACGCGAGCCAGGGGCAGAACGCGCTCCAGCAGGCCAAGTTGTTTCATGAAGCGCTGGGCGTCACCGGGGTCGTGCTCACCAAGCTCGACGGCACCGCCAAGGGCGGCATCGTGTTCGCCATCGCCAGCGAATTGAAACTGCCGATCCGGTATCTCGGCGTCGGCGAAAGTGTCGAAGACTTCGTCGGCTTCGAAGCGGCGGCCTTCGTCGATGCGTTGCTCAAGCGGGACTGAACGCGATCCGCATGATTCGTTTCGATCACGTCTTCAAACGCTATCCCAACGGCCGCGAGGCGCTCAGCGATCTGTCACTGGAGATCGACAGCGGCGAGATCGTATTCCTGACCGGTCACTCGGGCGCGGGCAAATCCAGCCTGCTGAAGCTGATCTCGTTGATCGAGCGCCCGACCCGCGGCCAGCTCATCGTCAACGGCCAGAACGTGAACGGCGTGTCGCGTCGTAAGGTGCCGGCGTTCCGGCGCCAGATCGGCATGGTGTTCCAGGATCACAAGCTGCTGCACGATCGCACCATCTTCGACAACGTCGCGCTGCCGCTGATCATCGCCGGCGTCGGCACCAAGGAAATCGGCAAGCGCGTGCGCGCGGCGCTGGATCAAGTCGGCTTGCTCGGTCGCGAGCAGAGCGCTCCGCTCGAGCTGTCGACCGGCGAACAACAGCGCGTCGGCATCGCTCGCGCGGTCGTGAGCAAACCGCCGGTGCTGATCGCGGACGAGCCGACCGGCAACCTCGATCCCGAGCTGTCGCTGGAAGTGATGAACATCTTCCGCCGCTTCAACGAAGTCGGCGTCACCGTGCTGGTCGCCAGCCACGACCTGTATCTGCTCGAACATTTCCCGGTGCGACGGGTGCGACTGGAAGGCGGTCGCGTCGCCGATGACATTCCCGCGGGCATCAGCGCCGGCGAAAAACTCGTCGACCCGGCCAAGCTCATCACCGGCGCGGAAGGAGCGATGCGATGAGCGCCTGGCTGACCCGACACGCGCAGACCTCGATCGGCTCGCTCGGCCGGCTGTCGCAACACAAGCTCGCGACGCTGTTGACGGTGCTGGTCATCGGCATCGCGCTCGCCCTGCCCGCCTGTCTGCACCTTTTGATCAGCAACGCGCAGACCGCGACCGGCAATTGGAACAAAGCCGTCGATCTCACGGTGTTTCTGAAGCGCCCCACGTCGCCCGAGGACGCGACTCGCACCGCCGAGCGAATCAAACAGCGGCGCGATGTCAGCAACGTGCAGGTCATCACCTCGGACGACGCGCTGAAAGAGTTTCGTCATGACTCCGGCTTCGGCGCGGCCATCGATGCGCTCAACGAAAATCCGCTGCCGCATACCCTGGTGGTGACACCGGCGGCCGATTTCACCAGCTCCGCCAATCTCGACAGCCTCGCCGCGGACCTGCGGGCGATGCCCTCGGTCGAGATCGTGCAGCTCGATACCGCCTGGGTGAGCCGGCTCAACGCCATTCTCGAAACCGTGCGTCGGGGCTTGATCGTGGCGGCGGCCTTGCTGGCCCTGGGGGTCATGGTCATCGTCGGCAATACCATCCGGCTGGACATCCAGAACCGGCGGGCCGAGATCGAGGTGACCAAGCTGGTCGGCGGCAGCGACGGCTTCGTCCGGCGGCCGTTCCTCTACAACGGGATCTGGTACGGGCTGGGCGGCGGCATCACCGCCTGGATCATCACCGCCGCCGTCATCGGGATTCTGCGCGAGCCCATCGGCCGGCTCGCCGGCCTGTACGGCAGCGCCTTCGAGCTCGGCGGCCTGGACCCGCAAGCCACCCTGATCCTGCTCGGCAGCGGGATCGTTTTGGGCTGGCTGGGGTCATACCTTGCGGCCACCCGTCACCTGCGGGCCATCGAGCCCACCTGATCCCGCGCTTCGGTCGCGCCAATCCGCATGCTCAGTCACGGCATTCGTGACTGAGGTTCACTGGCGGGGTGCTGGTGAAATTACCACGGGTTTTCAATCAGTTAGCCGCGCGCAATTCACCGGAACCTAAGGCCGCTTCCGGAACTTTCAAGGCGACTTAGCACTCAAACACCCCGATTGCTAAACTTCTGACCACTGCCTGGAGGGGAATCTTCGACATGACATCAACTGCGCTTGTTCGCTCGAGCACCGAACTTGCCACCAGCCCGCTCCACATGCTGGCCGGCCCGGTCGGCAGCCTTGATTCGTACATCGACCGCGTGTCGCGTATTCCGGTGTTGTCGCGGGAGGAGGAGCTGGACCTGGCTCGCCGTCTGCGCAACGAGGAAGACCTGGACGCGGCCCGCCAACTCGTCCTGTCCCACTTGCGCTTCGTGGTGCACATCGCCCGCGGCTACAGCGGCTATGGCCTGCCCGTCGGCGACCTGATCCAGGAAGGCAATGTCGGCCTGATGAAGGCGGTCAAACGGTTCGATCCGGATGTAGGCGTGCGACTGGTGTCGTTCGCAGTGCACTGGATTCGCGCCGAGATCCACGAGTACGTGTTGCGCAACTGGCGGCTGGTGAAGATCGCCACCACCAAGGCGCAGCGCAAGCTGTTCTTCAACCTGCGCAAGTTCAAGAAGAACCTGGGCTGGCTGACCGACGTGGAAACCAAGGCGATTGCCCGCGACCTCGGCGTGACCACCGCCGAAGTGACCGACATGGAACAGCGGCTGAGCTCTCGTGATCTGTCCTTCGATCCGGCCCCGGACGCGGACGAAGAGGATGGCGCGTATTCACCGTCGGCGTACCTGCCGCACCCGGAAGCCGATCCGTCGGTAGCCGTGGAACGCGAGCAATGGGACGAAGACACCGCCGAACGCCTGTCACAGGCGCTGGAAACGCTCGACGAGCGCAGCCAGCACATCCTGCGCAGCCGTTGGATGCAGGACGAGAAATCGACCCTGCATGAGCTGGCCGACAAGTACGGCGTGTCCGCGGAGCGTATTCGCCAGATCGAGGCGAACGCCATCAAGAAACTGCGTGGCCTGGTGGCCGACGCCGCATGAGCGAGCTAATGGACTGAAATCGGTTTATGGACCCTATCAACAGAAGGGCCGGACTCTAGAAGAGCCCGGCCCTTTTTATTACTCGGGATCGGGCATCCTGCCACGACCCTCGTGCGAGTCGGCAAAAGGCGTGACTTTTGCCTCTCGCCGCCGCAAGCGGCGGGGTACATCCATGTACCCAAATGTTCTCTATCACCCCTTGGTGATAGGAACGATCGTCATCTCGACGCGACGATTCTGCGCGCGACCGGCTTCCGTATCGTTCGATGCGACCGGGCGCGACTCACCCGCACCCACGGTCAGCAGACGCTGCTGAGTGATCCCCTGGCCGATCAGATAATTCGCCACCGACGCGGCGCGACGCTCCGAGAGCTGCTGGTTGTACTGATCGCTGCCCGTGCTGTCGGTGTGACCGGCCACTTCGATGACCGTCTTGTTGTACTCCTTCAACACCATCGCGACGCCGCCGAGCGCGTTATAGAACTGCGAATTCAGATCCGCGCTGTTGGTCGCGAACGTGATGCTGCTCGGCATGTTCAACGTGATGTTGTCACCAATGCGAGTGACGCTCACGCCCGTGCCCTCGAGCTTCTGCCGCAGCTTCGCTTCCTGCACGTCCATGTAGTAGCCCACGCCACCACCGGCGAGCGCGCCCACGCCCGCGCCGATCAGTGCGTTCTGCAGCTTGTCGCCTTTCGTCAGCAAGCCAACCACGGCGCCCGCGGCGGCGCCGATGCCCGCGCCTTTGGCAGCACTGCTGGTTTGCGACTCGCGCGTATACGGATTGATCGTGGTGCAGCCTGCGAGCAGCGCACTCACGACGATGCCGACACCGGCGAGCTTGGAAAAACGATCGACCATAGGTTTCCTCTCCGCTGAAAAAAAGCGCGCAGCACTATGCACCCGCGCATCGGTCGCGATCAGCCTGGAAAAAACGGACTGAACCGCCACTGAATTCGTGAGTGTCCGCCGCGGCTCAACTCTGAAGCTAGTAAGGGATTCGCAGTTTTCGATAGATGAAGCTCAACAACCATAGCGGGCCGATCATCAAAAACTGAATGTCTTTGAAAAACGACGGTCGGCGACCTTCGTAGTGATGTCCTATGAACTGACCGACCCACGCCACCGCGAACAACGCCAGGCACACGCTCCACAACGGCCACGGCAAGTTCTGCAAGCCGACGATGGCCAGCGTCACCAGCGCGGCGAAAACCGCCATGCCGACTGCGAGCGACCACGACATCACCAGGTAGTACAGCACGCCGGCGAACAGAAACAGCAGTCCCCAGTTTAGCAGCGGCGATATCTCCTGCCAGCTGCGCGGCGCAGGCACCGACCACAGCAGCCCGATGAGGCTGACGACGATGATCGGCACGCAGATCCAGTGCAACGTCTTGTTGATGGCGTTGCGGTGACTCTCGCCATATTCGTCCAACCATTGCTCCACGGTGCGCATCGTTCCCCCTGTGCTCATCGTGACTCTTCGGTGCGCTCGACACGCTACCCCGGTCGGCGGCGACCGACAAGAATTGTAGGCTTGCCATGCAGTATGGTGCCTGCAAACCGCCGTGGGTGCCGGAAAATCAAGGTTTTCGCGCTCCCGATGGCGCTCTCCGCATGGCTGACGACGGCACCCGCGCACAAGTGCGCACCCATTGACCAGGGGTCGCGTGCGCTATGATTCGCCCGACCAGGAGAGCCCACATGTCAGCCAAACCGAAAGCAGCGCCGGCCACGGCCGCCGAGCTCGATCCCGTCGATCTGTACAACGTGCGTGCCATGCTCAGCGACGAAGAACGGCTGGTCCAGGACTCGGTCGCGAAATTCGTCGACGAGCAGGTCATTCCCATCATGGGCGACTGTTTCGAACACGAGCGCTTCCCGCGCGAGCTGGTCACGGGCGTCGCGGAGCTGGGCTTGCTCGGCAGCTCGATCCAAGGTTACGGCTGCGCCGGCTTGAATGGCGTGTCGTATGGTTTGATCTGCCAGGAGCTGGAGCGCGGCGACTCGGGCCTGCGCAGCTTCGTTTCCGTGCAATCCAGCCTGTGCATGTATCCGATCTACGCATTCGGCAGCGAGGAGCAGAAACAACGCTGGTTGCCGAGCATGGCCAAGGGCGAAACCATCGCCTGCTTCGGCCTGACCGAGCCGCACGGCGGCTCGGATCCTGCAAACATGAAGACGCACGCCAGGCGCCAGGGCAAGGACTGGGTGTTGAACGGCGCGAAGATGTGGATCACCAATGCGCCGATCGCCGACCTGGCGATCGTGTGGGCACGCACGGACGATGGCATCCGCGGCTTCCTGGTCGAGAAAGACTTCAAGGGCTTCACTACCGCGACCATCAAACACAAGATGAGCTTGCGCGCGTCCCTTACGGGCAGCTTGTTCTTCGACAACGTCGTCGTGCCGGAAGCAAACGTGCTCCCCAACGTAGTTGGCTTGAAGGGTCCGCTGTCGTGTTTGACTCAGGCGCGTTACGGCATCTGCTGGGGCGTGACGGGCGCGGCGCAGGCTTGTTTGAAGGACGTGATCGAGTATTCGAAGACGCGCATCCTGTTCGGCAAACCGCTCGCGGCGACGCAATCGATCCAGATTCGGCTGGCGGAGATGGCGAGAAAGATCACAACGTCGCAGATGTTGTCACTGCAGCTGGGGCGTTTGAAAGATCAAGGCATCATGCAGCCGACGCAAGTGTCGGTCGCGAAATGGCACAACGCGCGTGCGGCGATCGAAGTGGCGCGCGACGCACGGGACATCCTCGGCGGCGCGGGCATCAGCGTCGAATACTCACCGATTCGCCACGCGCTCAACCTGGAAAGCGTCATCACGTATGAAGGCACGGAAACGGTTCACCAGTTGACCGTGGGTCGTGCCCTGACAGGGATCAACGCGTTCTGAGCTTGCGTTGCCGTCAGGGTCTCGGCTGGGCGAACTGGAACTGCCGCCCCTCGAGCATTGCCGGCACCGTACCCACGCGGACCACAAAGTCACCGAAGGCCTCCGCTTCCGTCCTGCGCTCCGCATACGCTGCCAGCAGCGGCCGTAGCGCGTCCAGGATCTGCTGTTCGCCGATATTCTCGCGGTAGAGCGCATTCAAACGCTCGCCGCGCGGACTGCCCCCGAGATAGAGGTTGTACTTGCCGGGAGCTTTGCCGACCAGCCCGATCTCCGCCAGAAAGGGTCTGGAACAGCCGTTGGGACAACCGCTCATCCGGATCGTAATGGGCGCGCCAGCGAGTCCGACCTCGTCGATGATGCCGTTGAGTTTGCGCAGCAGGGATGGCAAGTACCGTTCGCTCTCGGCCATCGCCAGCCCGCACGTGGGCAATGCCACGCACGCCATCGCGCTGTGCTCCAACGATCCGGCCGTTGTGAGTCTCGCCAAGCCGTTCGCGGCGAGCAGTTCATCGACTCGCGAGCGGTCGCTGTCGGAGATCCCGGCCAATGTGACGTTCTGATTGGTCGTCAACGCGAACACGACCGGCACCTGCTGTGCGATCTGCCGCAAGGTGGTCATGAGCGGCGCGTCGGGCAGATCCGCGATGCGCCCGTTGCGAATGAGCAGCGTGCAGTGCCAGCGGCCATCCTCGCCTCGGTGCCAGCCGGAGCGGTCGCCGTTGGTCTCGAATTCGAACTCGCGCGCAGGTTGCAATTTCCATCCGAGGCGGCGCGCCAGTTCCTCCTTGAACCATTCGATACCGCGGTCTTCGATGGTGTACTTGAAACGGGCGTGCGCGCGATCGAGACGATTGCCAAAATCCCGCTGAATGCACATCGTGTGTTCGGCCACTTCGGCAATGTCGGCGGCGCTGCAGAAGCCCGCTACCGTGCTCAGTCTCGGAAACGTCGCCGGCACCTTGTGGGTCATGCCCATGCCGCCGCCCACCAGTACGTTGTACCCGACGATGACGCCCCGCTCGACGATGGCGACGAACCCGAGATCGTGCGCATAGATGTCGACGTCATTGCGCGGCGGAACGGCGATCGCGATCTTGAACTTGCGCGGCAGATAGGTGGGTCCGTACAACGGCTCTTCGTTCTGCGGCGTCGGTTCGAGCGGCGGCTGTTGTAACAGCAACTCTCGATAAGCACCGGTACGCGGCATCAGGCGTTCGCTCAACATCCGCGCAGTCGCACTTGCCTCCGCGTGTGCGCGCGAGAACAGTGGATTGGCGGTACAGATCACGTTGCGGTTGTCGTCTCCGCAAGCGGCGATGGTGTCGAGTCCCGCGGCCGCGATCCCTTGGATGTGCTTCGTCAGGTTGTGCTTCAGCACGCCGTGAAACTGAAAGGTCTGGCGAGTCGTCAAGCGCAACTGCCCATTGGCGGTGGCGCGTGCCTGGGCATCCAATGCCAGCCATTGCTCGGCCGTGCAAACCCCGCCGGGCAACCGCACGCGCACCATGAATTGATACGCTGGTTCCAGGCGCGCCAGGCGACGCTCCTCCCGCTGATCGCGATCGTCCTGCTGATAGACGCCGAAGAACTTGGTCAGCAGCGCATCGTCGGCCGCAATGCTGCTGGTCACCGGATCGACCAGGCTTTGCTCGATCGTGCCTCGCAAGTAGCGGCTACGAAGCTTAAGCTGCTCGTTCGAATGCAATTGCTCGACCGGCGTCGAAAGATCGTTGTGGCGAGCTCCATCCATCAGTAGACATCCCGTTGATAGCGCCGCTCTCGCTGCAGATTCAGCATGTATTCCTCGACCTGCTCCTCGCTCAGCGAGCCATGACTGCGCACCACCTGACGTATCGCCGCATCCACATCGGGCGCCATCTGCTGCGCATCGCCGCAGACGTAAACATGCGCGCCCTCCTGCAACCATTGGTACAGCGTCGCACCGTACTCGCGCAGGCGGTGCTGAACATAGATTTTTTCGCTGCCGTCGCGGGAGAACGCCACGTCGAGCCGATGCAAGGCACCTCGCTTGCGCCAGTCCAACCACTCGGTCTGATATAGAAAGTCGTCGCGCAGCGTCCGGTCACCGAACAGCAACCAGTTTCTGCCGCGAGCGCCGAGCGCCTCGCGCTCGGCAACGAAGGCCCGAAACGGTGCGACGCCCGTGCCCGGACCGATCATGACGATGGGTGCATCGGGATCGGCAGGTAGACGAAACGCCGGATTGCGATGTGGATAGACGGCCACGCGCGCTTGCACATCCGTGGCAAGAGCGAGCGCCGTCGAAACGACACCGCCACGCGCACGACCGCGCGATTCGTAAGTCACGATACGTACCGTGAGATGCACCTCATCGGGCGTTGCATGCGGACTGGATGAGATCGAATACAACCGTGGCGCCAACGGCCGCAACAGCTGGACGAACTGCGCAGCATCGATCTGCCGCGGCGGATGATCGGCGATCAAGTCGATCAGGTGATAGCCGCGCAGCGTTTCGAGCGGCGAGCGCGCATCGCCCCCACCCAGGCTCGACAGGACGGGATGGCTGGTAAGCGCGGCGTAGCGCTCGATCATGCGGCGATTCAGCGGCCCGATATCCAGATGATCCATCAGCGCCGTACGCAAGGAGACGCTAGCACCACCGACCTCGACGGCGCTTTCGGCGTCGAACGGCAGGAGCTCGAGTAACGCATCCACTTCCGAAGCCTGATTGCGAGGCACGACACCGAGCGCATCGCCCACTTCATAATGGATGCCGGCATCTTCGATCGACAGCTCGATATGTCGAACGTCTTTGCTCGACGCACGCCCCGTCAGACGAATATTTGTCAGGACCGGCGCCAGCCAGGGATTCTTTCTGGTGTAGGCGGTGGCGATGGTTGCGCTCGGGCGAGCCGGAGCGACCACCCGGGCACGTTCGCCCTGCACGTCAGCCAGCCGGGACGTGATCGTCTCGATCCAACGAGTGGCGCTTTCGTTGAAATCCACATCGCACTCGACGCGCTCGTGCAGGCGCTGGGCACCAAGACTCTCCAGCTGCGCATCGAAGCGCCGTCCGACTTCGCAGAACCGTTCGTAACTGGAATCGCCCAGAGCCAGCACGGAATATTTCAGATTCGCCAGCTTCGGCGCCTTGCGTCCGTGCAACAAGTCATAAAGCGGGCGAGCGCGATCGGGCGGATCGCCCTCGCCGTGGGTGCTGACGATCACCAGCAGATGCTGCGCCTGTTCCAGATCGGCCTTCCGTCAATCCAGCATGTCCAGCACGACGCGAGTCACACCGGCAGTCGCGAGCGCCTCATCGAGACGCTTCGCCAATGCTTCACAGTTGCCGCTCTGCGAGCCGAAGACAATGGTTGCGATCGGCGCGCGAGTCGGTGCAGCGGCGGCCTCGACACCGCCGCTCATTCCGATCGAGCCGAGCAGATAACCGCTCAGCCAGGCGCGCTGTCCGGCATCCAGGCGACCGACCAGCCGCCGCACTTCCTCGGCCAGCGGCCGGTCGAATGGAAATGCATCGGCCGCGGGGCTGGTGACAGCGGATTCGCTCATGATGTACGGCGCATTCCAGCTCGACGCGAGCTCACGCGGGTTGCTTCGTCACCCGTAGATACGGGCGCTGCTCTTCCCAACCGTCCGGGAACAGCTTGCGAGCCTCCTCATTCGACAACGACGGAGCGATGATCACCTTCTCTCCGGGGCGCCAGTTCACCGGCGTCGCCACCTTGTGCCTGTCGGTGAGCTGCAGCGAATCGATGACGCGCAGGATTTCGTCGAAGTTGCGCCCCGTGCTGGCCGGATAAGTGATCATGGCGCGCACCTTCTTGTCCGGGTCGATGATGAAAACCGAGCGCACCGTGAACGTAGTGTCCGCCTTCGGATGCAACATGCCGTAGAGATTGGCCACCGCGCGGTCTGGATCCGCGATGATGGGAAACATCGGACGCGCGCCCTGCGTGGCCTCGATGTCGTCGGCCCAGCGCTCGTGATCGCCGATCGGATCGACGGACAGACCCAGCACGCGCACGCCGCGCTTTTCGAACTCGGGCCGCAGTCGTTCGGTGTAGCCGAGCTCGGTGGTGCACACCGGGGTGAAATCCTTGGGATGGGAAAACAGCACGCTCCAGTGCGATCCGACCCACTCGTGGAAGCGGATCGGCCCCACCGTCGTCTGCGCCTGGAAATCCGGAGCGATATCGCCGATTTGCAATGACATTGACTCTCCCATGACGGGCCGCCGCCCGAGACAACCGGGGCACAGGATAACCCCTCACAACGTGATACATTTCTAACGATTGGTTTTAAGGCCATATGCAACCGGCATGAGGCCGCGCGACGGCGCTGGAGCGCGGCCGGACACGCTGCTACCGTTGCCCGATTTCGGCTGCGGGACGACTTATGGCGAAGAAGGGCGACGGGGGCGGCATCGGCAAGCGCCAGTACGAGGCACTGGCGAGCTTTCGCTACGAGCTGCGAAGGTACTTGCGGCATAGCGAGGAGATCACACGCCAGCACGGCATCACCCCGCTGCAGTATCAGCTGCTGCTACATGTGAAAGGCTTTCCGGGACGCGAGCATGCCTCGGTCACCGAACTGGCCGAGCGCTTGCAAGCCAAGCATCACGGCGTGGTGGCACTTGTGACGCGCTCGGAAGCGGCAGGATTGGTGGAACGCCGACCGAGCAGCGAGGACCGCCGCCTGGTGCATGTGTATTTGACCGCTCGCGGGGAACAGAAACTTGCGCGGCTCGCCGATCTGCATCGCCGTGAGCTGTTGCAGCTGCAGGGTCGTTTCCTCGTGCCGGACGCGCAAACCTTGCAAGGAGAATGAGGCCGCCGGCACTTCGGCTGCGCGTCGCGGCGCTCGATCACTGAGCGCCGCATCGCTTGCGAAGTTCACAAATTCACACTGAACGACACCGTCGGCGCGAAGAATGCTTCTTCGTCCACTGCATGTGCGATACGAGCGCGGGGAGGCGACGTGTGTTCGCCAAGGCGCGACGAAGCATCCCAGCAAATGATCAACACCACCAGTGACAGCCACGCCCAGACGTGCTCGCGGCGCTGACGATCGCGGGCCAGCGACTTGAAGCTGGGCGCGCGGTCCTGCATCCAATGGCGGGGCTGTTCGGTCGCAGGCTGCTGCGGCAAGGAGCCGGCGCGAACGCGGGGGTTGGCGGGGAGCTGTCGGTCGATCATGGCGGTTCTCCGACGCCGGTGACGTTCGGCGTTGGGGCTATTACCGCTCCATAGGGCGGACGCATGATCGCTGTCAGGGGGCGGGCCGCGGGCAGATTGTGATTAATTATGGCCAGGGAGCCCCGGGAACCGGGCGGCGGTACACTGCACCCCATGAAGAAAGTCATTGCCATCGTCGAAGACGAACCCGCAATCCGCGACAACTATGCCGCCGCCTTTCAGCGGAATGGCTATTCCGTGCGCACCTACGGCTCGCGCAAGGAGGCCATCGAGGCATTCCGCGCCCGCTTGCCGGACCTGGCGGTCATCGACGTCGGCCTGAAGGAAGAACCCGAAGGCGGCTTCGAGTTATGTCGCGAGTTGCGCTCGATGTCGGCGGAGCTGCCGATCATCTTTCTGACCGCTCGGGACAGCGAGCTCGACGCCGTCTCCGGCCTGCGCCTGGGCGCCGACGATTATTTGACCAAGGATCTGTCGCTGACGCACTTGATCGCGCGCGTCACCGCCCTGTTCCGCCGCATCGAGGCGCTGACTCAGCCCTCCAATCGCGATCAAGTGATTTCGCGGGGCTCGCTGATGATCGACGCCGCGCGCCTGCACGCGACCTGGAACGATCAGCCGCTCGGTCTGACGCTCACCGAGTTCTGGATCGTGCATGCATTGGCCAAGAATCCCGGCCACGTGAAGAACCGGCAGCAGCTGATGGATGCCGCCAGCGTGGTGCTCGACGACAACACCATCACCTCGCACATCAAACGCATCCGGCGCAAGTTCCAGGCGATCGATCCCACGTTCGACAATATCGAGACCATGTACGGCATGGGGTATCGCTGGAAGGAAGCCTGACGCGACTTTCGGATGTCTCTTCGTACCAAGCTGCTGCTGCTCAGTCTGCTGACGCTGATCCTGCCGTGGGCCGGCTGGAAATATGCGCAGCAGATGGAAAACACGCTGCGTAGTGGCCAGGAGGCGGCGCTGCTGACGACGGCCGATGTGCTCGGCCGCGTGGTGGCGAGCGAGCCTGAACTGCTCTATCGCACCGGCGACCTGCGCGACGCATTCGATCCAGACCGCGGCGATTTGTTTGCTCCGCTGCTGCTGACTGAGCCGCTCATCGATGGTTTCGCGGATGAATGGCCGGACCCGACCCGTCCCGTGCCCGGCTTCGGACCCACCCAGCCGAACGCGCCGCTGTTGCGGCTCGGCGTGCATGGTCGCTCCCTGCACATCTACGCGGAAGTCAAAACGACCCGCCGGGCCTATGAAACCCCGACCGGCAATGACACCGTCCCGGAGCGCGGCGCCGACCGCTTGATCATTCTCACGCGCGACGAATTCGGTCGCGAGCGCGCGTGGTCCATCAGCGCATTGGCACCGGGGCCCATCATCGTGCGGCCTTCCGAGATCGGCTCTCCCTGGCGCCCGCACTCCGAAGACATGCCATACATCACCGGCGTGTGGCGTGAAACATCGAGTGGATACGCTGTCGAGCTGCGTGGACCGCAGAACTTATTCGGCACGCAGCTGGCCGTGTACGCGCTCGACAGAGACAACGCGACCATCGCTGGCACGCGCGGGCTCGCGTGGGTCCACACCGGATCGGAAGCACTGAAGCAGCGACTCGAACAATACGCGCCCGCGGGCGTTCGCGTGTCGGTCGTGGATGTGAATGGCTGGTTACTGGCGCGCGCAGGTGCGGTCACTGTCAATGCGTCGTCGACCTATCCCGGACTGCAAACGAACGAGTACGGCTTCATGCGCTCGGTCTATCGCGGCTTGTTTCCGAGCAGCTCGGTAAAACCTCAGCCTTATGGCTTGCCGTACGGAATGTGGGGCGCGCCGGTCGATGAAGCGCGCGTGGGCAAGAACGCCGCCATCTGGTTCGATCAGGCGGGCGGTGAGCCTTCCCTGGTGCGGGCCGCCGTGCCGGTGCGGTATGGCGATGAGCTGCTGGGCGCGCTGGTGGTCGAACAGCCGGGCGAGCAACTCGTGCTGGTCCGCGAGCTGGCGCTCACTCGTTTGCTGAATCTCACATTGGTCGCGACGTTGTTCTCGGTCATCGTAACGCTGGTATTCGCCGCGCGACTCTCGCATCGCATTCGTCGACTGAGTCGAGCCGCCAGAACGGCGCTGACGGCGGAAGGTCGCATCGAGCACAGCATCCCGGGCACAGACGCGAGAGACGAGCTCGGCGCCCTCGCTCGCAGTTATGACACGCTGCTCGGGCGCGTGAAGGAGTACACGATCTATTTGCAGACGCTCGGCACCAAGCTGTCACACGAGCTGCGTACGCCCTTGACCATTGTCAGCTCTTCGCTGGACAACCTCGTCTCCGAAGAAACCTTGCCGCCGAATGCGCAGAGCTATGTGGATCGCGCTCGCAGCGGCACCAGCCGCATGCACGCGATCCTTACCGCGCTGAGCGAGGCAACTCGCGTCGAGCAAAGCATCGAGCACACCGATCGCGTGCGCTTCGATTTGAGCGAGCTGGTGCGCAACATGGGCCAGGCATACCGCCAGACGTTCGCGCAGCATCGGATCGAGACCCAGGTGCCTGACGAATCGTGCATGATCGACGGCTCGCCCGATTTGATCGCGCAGCTGCTCGACAAGCTGATGGACAACGCTAGCGACTTCACGCCGGCCGGCAAGCAGATCTCTCTCGCCCTGGAGGTCGGGCCGCGCGAGTACCGACTGAGCGTCAGCAACGAAGGCCCGCCACTGCCGCCCCACCTGAACGGCCGGTTGTTCGAATCGCTGGTCAGCAGCCGCGGCAGCTCGGACGGCAAACCCCATCTCGGCCTCGGCCTGTACATCGTGCGCCTGATCGCCGACTTCCACGGTAGTGGCGTCACCGCAACGAACCTCCCCGGCGAGCGCGGCGTCAGCATCACCCTGGAGATTCCAAGGACTTAACCCAAGCTCTGCGCGTAGGCTGCCGGCTACGATGGTGCAGAGCGTCGAAATTCCTTACAACCCATCCCGCGGCCGCCCCCAAATAGTAGTTGCGCTAGCGCGACGATTAGGACTAAGTTCCTGTCCCAGCACGCACCGCACGCCGTACGGCATGTGGCTTGCTGAGACAGGTCCAGCGCTGTTCTGGAACGGAGCAGCGAAGTGGCAGAGAAGCGGGGATGGCACCGCGAGGGGAGTGGGATCGAATCACAAGCGACAGGGACGCGCAGCCTTCCGTCCTGGTAATAACCAGGCGAGGCGAGAGCTAGAAGGGTTGAGCGACAACAGCGACGTTTCCAGATTTAGCCGGCGCCACCAAACAACTCGAAGACTCGTCGACTCGGAAACGAAAAGCCCCGCGCATGCGGGGCTTTTTTTGGCGGGTTATTTCTGTTTCCAGTTGCCGTCCTTGTCCTGGTAGTACCAGCCCGGCGCGGCCTTGCTGGCCCAGCGCTCGGCGAAGGTGGTGCGGATGTCCGCCTCCCATTCCGGATGGCCGTTGGCGGTCGCGATCTCGCGGTACAGGTTGGCGCGATCGGCATTCTCGTCGGCCACCAGCTTGCGCGTGGTATTGCGCTCCGCCAGCGGCACCAGATTCTGATCGCGCACTTCCACCAGGCCGTCGCGGGTCAGGCCGATGGCGCCGGAGTCGTAGTACTTCTTCAGCCGCGCATGGCGCTCTTCCATCGATTGGGTCAGCTGCCGGACTGCCGGCGTGGCCACGTTCAGGTCGGCCTGCGCCGCCTCCGCGGCGGGCACCAGCAGATTCAATACGGAATGCGCGGCTGCCAGCAGCATGTCGCCCGACTGAACGGGCAGCGCCGAGCGCTGGTCCTCCTTCCGGGCCGGCTGGCCGCTCGATCCCCACACGTCATCGATGATCTTGTCGGCCGCCTTCTCGGCCGCCGCGGCCGGAAAATAAACATTGATGGTGACGCACGCGGCCACCATCAGGCAGGAGACCAGGCACAACAACGTGGCAACTTTGTAAGAGACGGAACGCATCAGAAGCTCCTTGGGACTCGAACGCGATTACAGTCGGCGGCGCGCAAGCCGTCAATCAGCGTTGGCAAAGCGACACGCGCTCATTGCAGGACCGGCCCTCCGGACTGGGTCGCCGCCAGCAATTGCTCCACCAGGCGCGGCCAGTCGACGCGGCGGGAGCTGCCGATCACATCGATCCGCGGCAGGCCCCGGCCCTTCACCAGGTAGTAATTGCCGTTGGCCGCCGGCGCCACGCCATCCATGACACACACTTCGTTGTGCAAGCGGCAGGAAATCCCCAGCCGGTCATAGTTGAAGTCGTCGAAGAAGCGCAGGAACCCGCTCGACAACGCCGCGGTCACGCCGGCACCGCCGCCGCCGATACTGCCGATGTTCTCCACCGCGCGCTGGCTGATGCGATGGCGGGATCGATCGTCGCGTGGCGTGTAGAGCTGCGCGTCGAATGCGATTGGCGTCCAGTTGAACAGCTGCAGCCCGTTGATGGCCCCCGACAGCCGGCCGGTGATGCGCCCGAAAGAGAAGGCGCTGGTCATCGGCTCGAGACCCAGATTGTCGAGCGCAATGTTCGAATAGAAGCGCGGCCACTGGCCGAACGGCTGCTCCAGCCGCAAATCGCTGATCGTGACTTCGCCGTTGAATACCTGCGCGTGCAGCGTGGTGCCGAGCGTGACGATGCCTTCGCGCATGCGCAGCTTCGAAATCGCACCACCAATGCTCCCGCCGAACTCCGGCCAGCCGAACGCTTTGCACAGCTTCTGCACGCTGACCGGCCGCAGCGTCGCGTCGACCAGGAACGCCACCGAACGCAGGCCGGCATTGCGGACGCGGAACGTTTCCAGATCGATGGCGCCGTCCAACAGCGGAATGCTCACGGGCTGCGTGAGCCGGAACTGCCGCCCTTGCGTGGTGAAGTTCAATTCGCTCGGGCCCAGATCGAGCCCGAGCAGCGCTCCGCCCTGCCACCTCAATTGCGATGGCGCGACCTGCAGCGTGCGGCTGACCGGCGCATCGTCGTCTTCAGAGTCGTTGCTGCGCTCCTCCCCAAGCCAGTGCCAATGGCCGCTCAGCGTGGAAAGATTCAAATTGCCGGCGCCGTCATCGACGGTGACATCGTTGAAGCTCAAGTCGACGCGACGCGGCTCGCCGTCGCTCATCGACAGCTTGCCGCCGATGCTGCCGGCGGTCTGCATCGATTTGAAATTCGTATCCAGGAGCAGCGGCTGCAAGTAGCTCTCGTACGCGCCGGGGAACTGCAGGGCTGTCAGCTCGACGTCGAGATCACGCACGGGCTGTTCCAGATCCAGCTGCATTCGGCCGCTGCCGGATGCCTGCGCGACATCCGCGTGATCCAGCGTGAAGCGATCCAGCGTCAGCGACTTGCCATCGGTCAGTTTGCCCTGCGCTTGCAGCGAGATCGCATGCGCCGACAGGTCGAGAAAAATCGGCTGCGCGAACGCTTGTCCTTGTGACGATTTGACCGCTACATCGAACGTCCACTGCTGTGCCGAGCCCTGCACGCTCGCCGCAACCTGCAGCGACAATTTGTCGCTGGCCAGACTGCCATCCTCATTGTTGGCCGTCAGTTCCAATAGGGAGCCAGTGATCCTGGCCTCGCTCACGTTTGTTTCCTTGCCGCGCGCCGAGATCTCGACATCGATGAGCCCGGTCGCAGCGAGCCCCGCGGGCAGAGGAGCTTTGAGATCGGTGGCGAGCTTCATCACTCCATCGATGGGCACCCGCTGCAGACGAGCTGTTGCATTCCAGCCTGCATCGCGGAGCGCTGCCTGCAAGGCGATGCGGCCGTCACCGACACGCAAGCCTTGGATCGCCACGTCGAGAGACCCGTCCGCACGTCCGTATTTCAAGTTTGCATCGAGCGATTGTTTGCCCAACGCCGGCCAATCGGCGAGCACCCTCGCTTTGGGACACGCAATGACGTCGCCGCTCAGATCCAGCGACGGACACTCGATGCGAACGTCGGTGAGCGTTTGCGACAGCGCGGTCACGTTCAGCTTGCCGACTCGCGCGCGGACCAGCGCATTGTTCTCGGGTAATCCGAGATCCACGACCACATCGCTCGCGCTCCAGCCGTCACCGTCGACGCGCTCGATATGCAAGGTCATGTCGTCCACCGCGCGCACGGCTGTTGCGAGCACGACGCCACCGATCACCACGGCTATCGCAGCTGGATAGCGAGCACGAACGCGTGTCGGTCGCTGCGATTGTTGTAAGCCGGGGACGCTCGTCATCCGCGGCATGATGACGAGCCCGCTCGGGCTCGCCAAGCTCGGCCCCGGGCGAATTCGTGCACAGACAAATTGACAACGTTGTCACGGCTATGGAATTCTGTTCGGCCAGAACAGCGATCCAACGGGGGCGAACAATGATCGAAGCATGCGCGCGCGCCGGGCTTCGCGGCGCCATGGTGGCAACACTGGCGGCCGTGACTGTGGCGGGATGCTCGAAGCAGGAAGCAACGACCGGCGAGACTCAACCCAGTCGCATCACCACCGCGTCCAATGTGCATCCGGAAATCTGGCCTCAAGTTTCGCTGCCCGCATTGGATGACACCGCGCTCGAACCGCGCCTGAACGACTTGCTGAGCTCGCTCAGCGTCGAGGAGAAGGTCGGGCAGATCATTCAAGCGGACGTCGGCAGCGTCACCGCCGAGGACGTGCGCAAGTATCGACTCGGCTCGGTGCTCAATGGCGGCAACTCGGCGCCCGGCGGCGATGACCTCGCGCCGCCGAAGGTCTGGCTCGCCGCGGCCGACGCATTCTACGAAGCATCGATGGACACGAGCGACGGCAAACATGCCATTCCGATCATGTGGGGTGTCGATGCGGTCCATGGCCACAACAACATCATTGGCGCGACGTTGTTCCCGCATAACGTCGCGCTCGGCGCGACTCGCAATGCCGACCTGATGCGCAAGATCGGCGCGATCACCGCGACCGAGCTGCGCGTCACCGGCCAGGAGTGGACCTTCGCTCCGACCATCGCCGTCGCGCAGGACGTGCGCTGGGGCCGGGCTTACGAGTCGTACTCGGAGAATCCGACGCTGGTCCGCGAGTACGCGCACGCCATCGTGTTGGGATTGCAGGGCGACCCCGGCAAACCGGACTTCCTCAGGGGCAATCACGTCATCGCAACGGCCAAACATTTCCTCGCCGACGGCGGAACGTTCGAAGGCCGCGATCAGGGCGACGCCCGCATCACCGAAGAACAGCTGCGCGATGTGCATGCGCCCGGCTATGTCGCGGCAATCGGCGCCGGCGTGCAGGTCGTGATGGCTTCGTTCTCCAGCTGGCAGGGCAAGAAGATCACCGGTCACGAAGGCCTGCTGACCGATGTGCTCAAGGAGCGTATGGGCTTCGACGGTTTCGTGGTCGGCGATTGGAACGCGCACGGCCAGGTCGAGGGGTGCACGACCGTGAGCTGCCCCGCCGCCATCAATGCCGGCCTGGATATGTTCATGGCGCCCGACAGCTGGAAAGCACTCTACGAGAATACGTTGGCGCAGGTCCGCGCCGGCGAGATCCCGATGGCACGGCTCGACGATGCCGTTCGCCGCATTCTTCTGGTCAAGCTGCGTGCCGGCCTGTTCGAAGCGGGCAAGCCGTCGAGCCGTCCGCCCGGCGGCAAGTTCGAGCTGCTGGGCGCACCCGAGCATCGCGCGGTCGCCAGACAAGCCGTGCGCGAATCGCTGGTGCTGCTGAAGAACGCCAACAAGGTGCTGCCGCTCAAGCCCAGCATGAAAGTGCTGGTGGCAGGCGACGGCGCGGACAATCTGCCGAAGCAGAACGGCGGCTGGACCCTGACCTGGCAAGGCACCGGCATCACCAACAAACAATTCCCCAAGGCGGAATCCATCTTTGCCGGCATCCGATCCGCGGTCACGGCGGGCGGCGGCCAGGCAACGCTGAGCGTGGACGGCAGCTATACGCGCAAGCCCGATGTTGCCGTGGTCGTGTTCGGCGAGGAGCCGTATGCGGAATTCCAGGGCGACATAGCGACTCTGCAATACAAGCCTGGCGACACCAAGGATCTCGATCTGCTGAAGAAACTGCGCGCCGAGCAGATCCCGGTGGTCGCGGTGTTCCTGTCGGGCCGCCCGATGTGGGTGAATCCGCATTTGAATGCGTCCGATGCGTTTGTCGCGGCATGGCTGCCCGGCTCGGAAGGCGGCGGCATCGCCGATGTGTTGTTCACCAGGAAGGATGGCTCGGTGAACCACGATTTCAAAGGCAAGCTGCCGTTTGCGTGGCCGCGCACACCGCTGAAACTCAACGCCGAAGGGGCGCCCGAGGCACCGCTGTTCGATTACGGCTACGGCCTCACTTATCAGGACACCGCCGATCTTCCGGTGCTCTCCGAAGAAGTCCCGGCCACGCCCGCGGGCCAGACCTCCACCCATAGTTATTTCGCCGCTGGCCGGCCGGCTGCGGGCTGGCAGCTCGCGGTGGGCAATGGTGACGGCGCCAGAACCGTGCTGGCTACGGCCAGCGGCAACTCACAAAACGACGCGCTGACCGTCAGCGCCCTGGATCATGCCGCTCAGGAAGATGCCCGGCTGGCGAAGTGGTCGGGGCGCGGTCCGGCCACCCTGGCTCTGCAGGGCGACGCCCCAATCGACCTGCAACGCGAAGCGAATGGCCAGCTCTCGGTCACGTTCGAGTACCGCGTCGACACGCCGCCGACCGGCAAAGTCACGCTTGGCATTGAATGCGGACCGGGTTGTCGTGGAGACTTGCCCATCGACGCGCAGCTGAAACAGGCGCCGGGGGGAGAATGGCGCCAGCTGAAAATGCCGTTGCACTGTTTTCAGAGCAAAGGCGCCGACCTGCGCAATGTCACCGCGCCGTTCCTGCTGACCACTGCTGGCAAGCTCGAGCTCGGCATCGCCAACGTCCGGCTGGAGTCGGGACTGAACGACATCGCCGGCTGCGAATGAGTTATTTGTTATAAGTGTCCGCAATGACCAAAGCACCGCCCCGCCGGGCGAAAATTCAGGACGTGGCGGAAGCCGCCGGCGTCGCCATAAAAACCGTGTCGCGGGTGTTGAACAACGAGCCCAACGTGCGCGAGGAAACCCGTCAGCGGGTGCTCGCCATCGTCAAGAAGCTCAACTATCACCCGAGCCTGTCGGCGCGCAGCCTGGCGGGCCGGCGCTCGTTCCTGATCGGGCTGATCTACGAAAATCCCAGCGCCAACTACATCGTCGACGTACAACACGGCGCAATGGCCCGCTGCCGTGAGGACCGCTTCCAACTGCTCATGCATCAAGTCACGGGCCGCGGCGAGGAGATGGAGCGCGACGTGCTCGGGCTGGTCGACCAGACCCATCTGGACGGTTTGATCGTGACGGCACCGCTGAGCGAGTCCGTGGATCTGATGCGAGCGCTGGATCGACGCGCCCTGCCCTTCGTTCGAGTCGCCCCGAACGATGTCCCACATCAAACGCCGTACGTGGATATGGACGATGCCGGCGCGGCGCGCGAGATGACCGAATATCTGATCGGGCTCGGTCACCGCCGCATCGGTTTCATCATCGGTCATCCGGATCATTTCGCCAGCGGCCAGCGCTTGCTCGGTTACAAAGCGGCGCTCGCTGCGCATGGCATCGATTATCAGGATCGTTTCGTGCGCCAGGGTTATTTCGTGTTCGAGTCCGGCATGGACGCGGCCAAGGAATTGCTCACGCAGCCGGATGCGCCCACCGCCATCTTTGCGAGCAACGACGACATGGCCGCGGGCGTGCTGATGGCCGCGCACGAGCTGGGCATCAATGTTCCTGAACGCCTGTCCGTGGCGGGGTTCGACGACACCTACATCGCCAAAACCGTTTGGCCACGGCTCACGACCGTGCATCAGCCCACTTACGACCTGGCATACACCGCGACCAACCTGCTCCTGCAAATGCTACAAACAGGCAGCGCTCCACAATCCATGCGGTTGGGGTATCGTCTGGTGTGCCGCGCTTCGACGGCCGTCGTTCACAAATGACAGGATGACCCGCACCGCCGCGTCTCCCGCTCGTGCACGAATATCGTTGTTGATGCTTGCGGTGACGCTCGGCGTCTCCGCCTGCACCAACTTCTTCTACAACCGGCTGGACACGCTGGCCGCCTGGTACATCCAGGAACTGGTGTCGCTCGACAAGAGCCAGCGCAGCGATCTGCGCTCGTGGCTGGAGAGCACGCTGCAATGGCATCGCAGCTCCGAGCTCGCACGTTATGCAAAGTTTCTGCGCGAGCTGGCCGAAACCGCCGCCCAACCGGGCAACGCTGCAACGTATAAAGGCATCGAAGCACAGGTGGAACGGTTCGGCTCGCGCCTGGTCGAACAGGCCGCACCGGACGCCGCGCGGCTGCTGATGAGCCTGTCACCCGAGCAACTCAGCGAATTCGAAGCCAACCTCGCCGAAAAATCCCGCGAGCGCAACGAGAAAGATCTCAAAGCGCTCGCCGACGGCAAGTGGCACGAGAAGCGCGCCAAAGACATCG
>Ga0164243_10002300_pt1 | contig 31793 bp, 29 predicted proteins | sample OricompcompostOP_FD_108781 | JGI IMG/M metagenome (GOLD analysis project Ga0164243, IMG submission 108781) | Organic Plus compost microbial communities from Emeryville, California, USA - Original compost - Organic plus compost (OP) | ecosystem: Engineered > Solid waste > Mixed feedstock >... | reverse complement strand
CCGACGGAAAGCGACTCGCCTTCACGCGTCGGCCCGGCACGCCCTTCGGCGCGCAGGCGCAGGCGGGAAGTGGTGGCATCGGCAGCCCGGCGGGTCCGGCGGCGGCCCGCGGCGGCCGTGGTGCGGTGCAGGCGGGTGCCCCAGGCGGTGGACGCGGCGGCCGCGGCGGCGGACGGGGCGACGCCGAGGATGTGCCGGCACGCGCTGACGGCCTCTATCGCGCGGCGTTCGCCGACGGCTCGACGGTGCAGTTCATGGTGGTCGACATCGCGACGGGCAAGGCTCGCTCCTTCTGGCACAACAAGCCGGGCGACCGCACGTTCGCCAACGTCAACGCGATTCGCTGGGCGGGCGATCACGCGATCTTCACCGCCACCCCGCCGAATGACGAGTGGGATCGCTGGTACTCGATCTCGATCGACGATCCGTCCGCCGAACCGACCCTGCTCACGACGACGGACGGTCTGATCAACGACGGCGTCGCGGATCGGACGTTCGTGACGACCACCGTGTCGCCGGACGGGAAGACGTTCTATTACGCCACCAACGCGAACGACATCGAGAAGCGCCACATCTGGTCGGTGCCCATCGCCGGCGGTACGCCCAAGCAGGTCTCGACGGACGCGGGCGTGGAGGTCTCCCCGACGCTTCTGCCGAGCGGCAAGATCGGCGTGCTGTTCTTCGACGCGAAGGTGCCGGCCTCGATCGGCATCGTCCCGGCGACTGGCGGTCCGACGAAGGTGATCTACCCGACGGCGGCGGACCTCAAGGATTTCCCGACGGACGCCCACGTGGTGCCGGAGATCGTCGTCACCCACGCGGCCGACGGCCTCGAGATCCACAATCAGCTCTTCCTGCCCAAGGATCTCAAGCCGGGTGAGAAGCGGCCGGCGATCGTGTTCGTGCACGGCGGTCCGTCGCGCCAGATGCTGCCGGCCTACCACTACATGCAGTTCTACCACTGGTCGTACGGCTACAACCAGTATCTCGCGTCGCAGGGCTACGTCGTTCTGTCGATCAACTATCGCCTCGGCATCGGCTACGGCAACAAGTTCCGCCGCGCCGAGAATACCCAGGCGCGCGGCAACGCGGAGTATCAGGACGTCATCGCCGGCGGCAAGTATCTCCAGTCGCGGCCGGACGTCGATCCGACGCGGGTCGGAATCTGGGGACTCTCGTACGGCGGCCTGCTCACGTCGCAGGCGCTGGCGCGCAACTCCGACGTCTTCATCGCGGGCGTCGATCTCGCGGGCGTTCACCTGTACGGAAGCTCGCTCGACTCGACGGCGCTGAGCTATCAGTCGTCCTCGGCCGCGCACGTCGACACCTGGAAGTCGCCGGTGTATCTGGTCCAGGGCGACGACGATCGCAACGTCGACTTCTCTCAGACGGTCGGCCTCGTGCAGTTGCTCCGCGCGCACGGCGTCTATCACGAGCTCACCGTGTTCCCCGACGACGTACACGAGTCGCTGATCCACGGACGGTGGCTGGAAGTATGGAACCACAGCACCGACTTCCTGAATCGCTTCGTGCGGGACAAGCAGACGCCGCCCGTGATGTCATCGGCCGGCGGGAAGCACTGACCGCGATGACGCGCCGAACGGGTTGGCTCGTGCTCGGCGCGCTCGTCGTGCTGACGACCGTTCTCGTATTACAGGAATCGAAGCGCGCGATGCTTCCGCGCACCCAGACGAGCTTTCTGTGGTGCGCGGAGATCGCGGCGATCGTCGCGGCGCTCATCCTGCGCTCGGGCTGGCTGCGTGACAACCGCTGGCTCGAGGAACAGCAGGAGCTCGGCACCCTTGCCAACAACTTCTACGAGCCGCGGCGCGCCTGGCTCACCCAGGGATTCGCCATCGGTCTGGGTGTGCTGGGCAGCCTGTGGTGGGCGCTCAAGACCTGGGCGGTGGTGTTCACCGGCATGCGCCGCGCGACGGAAACGCGCGGCCTCGCCGGCTTCGAGGTCGCGGCGCTCTGCGGCGCGATCGTCGGCGCGCTGATCGGCGCCGTCGCTGGTCTGGCGATCGGCCATCTGTGGGAGGCGTCGCACCGCCGCGCGCGCCGCGAACGGCTCCGACACGTCTGAGGAGCACGTGCCACTCACGGTTCGCATCAAAAAGAAGTCGAACGGCGAAGCGGCGCTCTCGTGCGAGCGCGACGATGGAACCGTGACGTGGCAGCGGCAGGAAGCCCAGGCGGGACGCTTCTTTCCGCTCCACGATCTCACGCACTTCGCCGTCGAGAGTGTCCTTCACTTCGACTCGGCGTTCTTCGGCTCGATCGCCAGCGGCTGGGACATCTCCGACTTTGCGGGAGCCGGGGCCGTCGCGAGGCTGGACGAGCAAGCACTGCTCGCGGAGATGCTCGTCGGATTCTTCGACCTCGAGCGAAGGACCGGCGATCTGTGGGATGCATCGGAATTCAATGCGCAGCTCGTGTCGTCGCGCGCCGACCGCGGCATGGCGCCCACGAGCTTTCGTATCACGGACGAGCAGATCGCCGTCGTTCGAGCGAAACGCGCCGCGCTGTTCGCGGCGTGGAACTCCACGCCTGCCGGTGAAGCCCTGGTCCTGTCCTTCGAGTAAGATTCGAACATGGAAGACGACGCCGTCCCTCCGACTCAGCCCCCGGCCTCGATGCTCCCACCGCGGATTCCAGGAATGGCGATCGCCCTGACGACGCCTGTGCCGTCACGCCAGCTCCGCCGACGGTGATCACCCGACGCGGCGTCAGCGCCGGCATTCTGCTCTATCGCCGTCCCGGCGGCCGACTGGAAATCTTTCTCGCCCATCCGGGCGGCCCGTTCTGGGCTCGCCGGGACACCGGCGCGTGGACGATCCCCAAAGGCGCCGTCGATGAAGGCGAAGCGCTGATCGACTGCGCGCAGAGAGAATTTCGAGAGGAGACGGGCATCACGCCGGCTGGTCCGTTCACCCCGCTCGGTTCCGTCAAGCAGAAGGCGGGCAAGGTCGTACACGCCTGGGCGTGGGAGGGCGACGCGGACGCCAGCACGATCGTGAGCAACACGACCACCACCGAATGGCCGCGCGGCTCGGGACGGCGGATCACCTATCCGGAGGTGGATCGGTGTGCGTGGTTCGACCTCGCGACGGCGCGGCGAAAGATCAATCCCGCCCAGTCAGGCTTTCTCGACCGCCTGGTGGCGCTGCTCTCCGGAGCCGGCGACGCGCCTCCGGAGACATGACGCGCCTCAGCCGACCAGCCTTCAGCGCTTCTCCCAGTAATCCTCGTCGGGGATGAGCGCGTCGAGCTCGATCGCCGAGGGGCCCTCCTCGACCGTGTAGTCGGCGATGTGAATCGTCGACGTGGGAATGACGCGCCCGCCCGCGTCGACCAACTCGAGCTGCAGCGCATCGCGCGCGGCGTAGTACTTCGATAGCCCCGCCTCGTTGCGCCGCTCGTTGTCGCGCGGCACCGCCTCGGCGAAGAGGCGGAAGATGGGCTGCACCAGAGCGTAGCCGAGCCCCGCGCGGAACCGGCCCCAGGCCCGGCCGGTGCCTCGGTCGATGTGCTCGAGATCCGAATGCCCGACGATCACACCGTGCAGTTTGAGCGTATGCCTCACTACGGTCTCTTGGGGGGCGGTGTCGCGGCGATCGTATCGCCTGTGATCTTGAAGCTGAACTGCTGCTGCACCAACTGTCGCACCTTCAGCGGTCCGATCTTCGCCGGCTGAAAGCGCATCAGCGGGAGAACCCGCCGAACCGCGGCGGTGAACTCCGGGTTGGTCGACTCCATCACCTGGAATGTCACCGTGTCGGCAAAGCCCGTGGTGTCGACGACGTACTGCGCGTTCACGTACCCCTGAACGTGCGCCGCGAGGAGCGCCGGCGGATATACCGGAGCCGCGCTCGACGACGAACGCACGACCGCCGTGTCCACCTCGAGCACCGAGTACACCGAGTCCTCACCGATCGATTGGTCGGCGGCGTCGGAGTTCACCGAATCCTTCGTCGCCGGCATCTCGTGCCCGATCGTCTCGTCGAGCGACGTGGTGGCGTCGTTCCCCGCCTGACGCGGCCCCTCACCGGTCCCGGCGCCGAACTGGTTCAGCGTGATGTACTGGACGCGTTCGCGCGACGCATGCTGCGTGGCCACGCGGTCCGGCGGCGGGATGTAGAAGACGCGGTTCGCAATGCTGCCCTCGGGCAGGATCGGGTCCGGCAGCGTGCCGATGACCCAGCCCGTGATCACCGCGATGTGCGTGACGATGCTGATCGTCGCGCTCCCGATGACGATCGACTTCGCATTCCTGACGACCCATGAGCGCATCATGTTCGCCTCCTTGCTCGATGCGCGCGACTGAACTGCCTACTTACACCGCGAGATATCGCTCACGGAACAGCGCCACGTGATGGCGCTCGTGTCCGGCAATGATGTAGAGCAGCGCGCGAACGCTCACGTCGTTGCCGTTCGCCACGCCCCGGCGCACGAGCATGTCCGCGTCGAACGTCCGCGCGAGTTGTACCGTCGCCGCGCGAACCACCTGGAACTCCTCGATGAGATCGCTCAGCGTGCGCGTGCCGAAGTTGCCGGCCGGCGTCCAGGCGTTCTCGTCGAACCCGGGAAGCGCGGTGCCCGGCGCGCGCGCGAACGTCAGCGCCCGGTAGCCCATCACGCGCTCCGTGTCGGTCATGTGGCCGACGACTTCCTTGACGGTCCACTTGCCCGGCGCATACGAATAGTCCTCGCGATCGGCCGGCACGCCCTTCAACAACGCGACGGTGTCGATCACCTGCTCCCGGAGCAGCGTTATCAGATCGCCCTCCGGCACCCGGTCGATGTACCGGCCATAGTACTCGATGTGCTCGTCCGCGCGCGGGCGCGCGATCGTTGCCGTGCTCATGTTGGCTGCCTCGACGGTTGAGGAAATGTTGAACCCGCTCTCGGGTCGTTGACCACCGGTTGCTGCGCCGCCGCCACTCCCGCCGCGAGCTGCGCCTGCTTGCGCCCCAGCCACAGCCCGAGCGCGAGCCACAGCGCGGACAGCGGCACGGCGATGAACGAGATGCCCGCGAGGCTGAGTCCAACCGCGGCGAGCCCCGCATACGCCCACCCCGAGAGCTGATCGCCGCCGCGATAGACGAACGTCTCGATCACGTTCTTCGCCTTGTACTTGTCCTCGCGCCGCACGACGGTGAACAGCACCTCCATCGCCGGATTCATGATGGCGAAATTGGTCGCCCGGCGCAGCACGGTGAATACCGCCAGCGCGGGGAACGTCGCCATCGCCCCGAGCGCGCCGAAACCGATCACGCTCACGGCCGGCAGCACCGCGAGCGCCATCGCCAGCCCCAGCCACCGAATGATTCTCCCGGTGAAGAAGATCTGCGTCACGATCGTCAGCACCTGCGCCGCGAATTCCATCTGCGCCAGGACGGCCGTCCGCGCGGTCCGATCCGCATAGAGCTTCCCGACGAGCTCGGACTGCGAGAAGTACAGGATCGTCGAGCCGAACACGTAGAAGAACATGAAGAGGCAGATGCCGAGCAGGTACGGCGACTTCATGATGTGCGTGAAGCCCGACCACACACTCCCGCCGATGATCTCGGAGCTCCGATCGTCCTCGCGCTTGCTCGGCCCCGCATGCTGCACCGTCGGCGGAAAGCGCACGATCGTGATGATCGCCAGCTCGAGCAGAACCGCCGACACGAGCAGCACGTTCACGGCGCCGATCGTCGGTGCCAGCACCGCCGTCGCCGCCGAGCCGGTGATCGACCCGAGCGTGCCCCCCACGCCGATGAACCCGAACAGCCGCTTTGCCTGCTCGCTGCTGAATGCGTCGGCCATCAGGCACCAGAAAATCGACGTATTGAACAGCGCGAACACCGTCACCCACACGAAGAACGTGCGCCCCATCCACACGTCGAGCGTCGAGCCTTCGCCGGACGACACGAACCGCAGCACGGCGTAGAACACCAGAAAGCTGACGACGAAGAACTGATACGAGATCGGGATGACCCGCCGAACCGGAAACCGCACCACCAGCCACGAGAACAGCGGGTTGCAGATCAGCGTGACCGCGAGCGTGCCGAGAAAGAGGCGCGGAATCTCGTTCACGCCGGACGCCGCGGCGACCGCGTCGCGGATCGGCCGCATGACGAAATAGCTGCTCAGCAGAAAAAAGAAGAACACGGCCGACGCCAGCATCGCGCGGATCTCGCCGGGGCGCACGTCCACCACTCGGCGGAGCATCCCGACCATCATCCCTTCGTCCTTCGTCCCTTCCGTCGTCGTCACAGCTGCTCTGCCCCTCCGCTTCCCGCCACCGCGCGCCGCTCCTTCCACAACTTGAGCAACTCCGCTTCGCGTTCCGCCGTCAACCCGCTCGTCTTCCCCGCCGCAAGCGCCTCCAGCTCGGCGGCCGGACGCGTCCTGTTCCAGTCGATGGTGTCCTTCGCCGTGACGGCCAGCGGACGGAACGTGAGCCCGGCGGCGACCGCCTTCCGAACATCGCGCCGAGAGAACCCGGCGTTGTTCGGCGTCTCGGCCACCACCACCGGCATGTTCGACCATCCGCGCACCCGCTGTTCACTCAGGAACGACCACGGAGCCCAGGTGAACTGCGCACCGGACGTCGTCACCGCGCGGATGCCGTAAAGCATCTCGGCCATGGTCATCGGCTTGGCCGGTCCCGTCGCATTGAAGATCCCTAACGTGCGGTTCTCCGCGACCCGAATCATCCACTCGGCGAGGTCACGCACGTCGATGATCTGCACCGGATCGTTGCCATCACCGGGGGCGAGCACCTCCCCGCCCTTGTCGATGCGATACGGCCAGTAGGTGAACCGATCCGTCCGATCCAGTGGGCCGACGATCAGTCCCGGACGGATGATCGTGTACGCGTTCGGGTAGGTCTTCATGACCTCCTTCTCCGCGTACGCCTTGAGCGGGCCATAGTACTGGCCACGCTTCGCCGGATCGAGCGTGTTCGCGTCGACGTACGGGTCGAGCCCCGCGGGCAGCTCGTGCGTCGGATCGCTCTCGTCGGCCCACGCGTTCCTGTCGCTCGCGTATGCCGAGATCGTCGAGATGAAGATGTAGTGGTTGGTGTTCCCCTTCATGTACTGTCCGACGTTCCGCACCCAGCGCGGAGCCGTCGTCGGATTGTCGATCACGACGTCGAACTTCCGGCCCTTGAGCGCACTGACGTCGTCGTTCAGATCGCCGATGAGCTGCTCGACCTTTCCCTTGAAGAAGTCCGGGCGCGTGCGGTTGCGGTTGAGCAGCGTGACCTTGTGCCCGCGCTCGAGCGCGTAGTTCACCTGCTCGGGACCGGTGAACCCGGTGCCGCCGAGGATGAGAATGTCGAGCGGTTTGGCGGCGCGCCCGGTCGAACGTGGCGCGTCGGCGGCCGACTCGCGTGCTGACTCCGCGCGTACGGGCTTCGGCAACGCGTCGAGGCCCAGCGCGCCGGCGGCGACAGCCGAGGCCTTCAGAAAGGTGCGACGATTGGTGGACATCGGTGGGGGGTCTCCCGAATCGCGACGGCAGAGATGTTTCCGTAAGGTGCTTCGGGGCGCGCTGACTCGACAGTGCCGAGTGACGATCTGTAAGTTCCCTTACAACGGTCATTTCGAGGCGTTTGTCGTGCGATTCGTCCCATTCCGCTTGCCTGTGCGCCATGGTGGCGCGTCATCTCCCGCGCTCCGCGTCTGGAGGCGCGCCGCCGTCGTTCTGGCGGTGGCACCCTCACTGCTCGCGGCGCAGGAGCCGGCTGATAGCATCGTCACCTCCCGCAACGGGATGGTGGTGTCGGTCTCGGCGCCCGCGTCGGATGTCGGTGCGACCATTCTGCGCCGCGGCGGCAACGCCATCGACGCGGCGGTGGCGACCGCCTTCGCGCTGGCCGTCACGCACCCCAGCGCCGGGAACATCGGCGGCGGCGGCTTCATGGTGATTCGTCCCGCCCACGGCGATCCGATCACCATCGACTACCGCGAGCGAGCGCCGCTCGCGTCGACGCCGACGATGTACCTGGATTCGACGGGGAACATCGCGCGCCAGCGGACCGCGACCGGCTACCTGGCGCCGGGCGTGCCCGGCACCGTTCGCGGACTCGCCCTCGCGCACAAGCGCTACGGCAAGCTCACCTGGAAGGACGTCGTCGCGCCGGCGGTCATCCTCGCCGAGCAAGGCTTCGTGCTGACCGACGCGCTGGCTCGTTCGCTCAATCGCGAGGTCGGTGGCGCCATGAAGCCCTACCCGTCGTCGGTCGCGGCGTACGGCAAGCCCGGTGGCGGCCAGTGGATTCCCGGCGACACGCTCCGTCTCCCCGACCTTGGTCGCACGCTGCGCGAGATCGCGTCGCGCGGAGCGGACGCGTTCTATACCGGATGGATCGCCGACAGCATCGCGTCGGCCATGGCCGCAAACAGTGGCCTGATCACCAGGAAGGATCTGGCGGCATACGAAGCGAAGGTGCGCCGTCCCATTCGCGGAACGTATCGCGGCTACGAGATCATCAGCATGCCGCCGCCGAGCAGCGGCGGCGTGGCGATGGTCGAGATGCTGAACATTCTCGAGCAGTTCGATCTGCCGGCGTGGGGACCGTCGTCGCCGCGCAGTCTGCACTACGAGATCGAAGCGATGCGCCGCGCCTATCTCGATCGCGCGCGCTACCTCGGCGATCCGGATTTCGTGAAGGACATGCCGCTCTCGCGCCTCACGTCCAAGGCCTACGCGAAATCGCTGGCCGCGACGATCGACCCCGAGCATGCGTCGAGCAGCGTCGAGCTGGGAAAGGACATCGTCACCGCGGTCGCGTCGAACGAGCACGATGAGACGACGCACTTTTCCGTCGTCGACAAGCTTGGCAATGCCGTGTCGAACACCTTCACGCTCGAGGGCGGGTACGGGTCGCACGTCGTCGTGCCGGGGACCGGCATGATCCTCAACAACGAGATGGGCGACTTCAACAAGAAGCCGGGCGAGACCAACCTCACCGGCGACATCGGCACGCCGGCGAATCTGATCGCGCCGGGCAAGCGGATGCTCAGCTCGATGAGCCCGACGATCGTCACGAAAAACGGAAAGGTCTTCATGGTGACCGGGTCGCCCGGCGGGCGAACGATCATCAACACGGTCACGGAGCTGGTGCTCAACGCGACCACGTACGGGATGGACGTGCGCCAGGCCGTCGATGCGCCGCGGCTACACCATCAGTGGCTGCCGGACGCCGTGACGTTCGAGCGCGAGGGGGTCGCGGATTCGACCGTCGCGCGACTGACCGCGATGGGACACACGGTGAAGTTCGGCGGCGGCCAGGGCGACGGGCATTCGATCATCGTGCGCGACGGCGTCGCGTACGGCGCGAACGATCACCGGAGTCCGGACTCGAAGGTGTCCGTCCCCTGAAGCGCGACGTCGAGCGTCCGCGCGTCGCTTAGAATTCGCGCTTCTTCATCTGCTCGAACAGCTCCTGAGCTTCGTCGTCCCGTTCGGTTTGTGGCCGACGGACCACGTCGAGCGTCGAGTCGTAGGTGCGGTTCTGGTTCGCCTTGGGGCGCTGCGCCTTGGCGACGGTCTTCTTGATGAGCTTTGCGAGCTGCTTCTCGTCCATGCGAGACTCCGGGAATGAGTGAGCCGCTTGGTTGGTCGAAAGCTACAACACTGCAGCCGGGTCAGGGGCTGTGGTGCGCTGGCCGAATGTATACGATCGAGACCATCGATCCGGATCGTGGTCGAAGGTCGCAAGTACGGTTCGGCGAATGACTTGCTAGGATTCAGCTGAGCCGGGCGCGGGGCGTCCCGCGTCCAGGGCTTTGATGTATTGTTCAATCGGCAACGCGTCGAGAGCGGAGCGACATGGCACGACAGCAGCGTCGCGCACGGCCGTCGCAGAAGAAGGCGAAGCGGCCGGAAGCGAAATCGGATTACTTCATGCAGCCGGGAAAGCGCGGCACGGTCATCGTGCTGCGGAAGCCGATCGGAAACCGGATCACCGCCAAGGTCTGCGGCGTGATGCCGAGCCGCGTGCATGCCAAGATGCTGATCACGCAGCTCGAAAAGGCGGAGTCGGTCGTGAAGGATCTGTTTCTCGAGGCGACCGACGACGGCATCGAGGCGCTCGAGGCCGTGTTGACGGCGTGCTGCAAGGAAGTGATGGAAAAAGGGCCCAAGGTCAGGGCACCGCTCGACGCCTCGGAATCCGAGGTGTGACCCTCAGGGTCATCACGGCAGCTTGACGCCATCGGGCCGCTAGTGGCCCCGGGGATGCCGGCCCCGTTCGTCGGCGCGGATGAAAGTTGGCTCTTGCGGCATATATCCGTGACGGATATAGTCTGGCGTGCCTTCCGACCCGCGAACCCATCTCCCGCTCACGCCGATCGTTCTCCACATCCTCCTCGTCCTCGCGGAGGGGGAGCGACACGGCTATGCCATCGCTCAGGAGATCGAGTCGGCGACCAACGGCCAGGTCCGCGCCGGCCCCGGCACGATGTACGGCTCGATTCAGCGCATGCTGACCGCCGCGCTCATCGAAGAGATGCCCGCTGGGCGTCGCGGCGGCACCGACGACGACGGACGCCGGCGCTACTACCGCATCTCCTCGCTGGGCGAACGGGTCCTCGCGCTCGAGCTGCAACGGCTGGTCGACGTCGTCCGCATCGCGCGCGACAAACAGCTCCTCCGCGAGCCTCGGCCGGTGTGACGATGCGCCTCTTCGACGCACTCTTCGCGGCGGTCCTGCTGATTTTTCCGCGCACGTTCCGCTCCCGCTTCGGCGGCGAGATGCGCGACTTCGCGCGAAGACGCATCGACGACGCCCGCTCCCTCGGTGCGCTCGCCGCGCTCGGGGAAGCCATTCGACTTCTCGCCGACACGCTCGCCGCACTCCCCGCGGCGTGGCTGTCGCTCCGCGCCGAGCGTCCGCGCGGTATCGCTTCGCCTCCATCGCCCTATCCGAGAGATCACATGGACACGCTGCGGCAGGATCTCCGCTTCGCGCTTCGCGCGCTCGCCCGCCGGCCGGGCTTCACGATCGTCGCGGCGCTCACGCTCGCACTCGGCATTGGCGCGAACACGGCGATCTTCTCGGTCGTCAACGCGGTGCTCATCCGCGCGCTTCCCTATCCCGATCCCGACCGCCTCGTGCTCGTCTGGGGAACGCAGGGCAGCCAGGTGGGCGAAGGCGTCGTGTATGCCGACTATCTGGACTGGCGCGCACGCAGTCGGACCTTCACCGACATGGGCGTGTTTCGCCCCCAGAGCGTGAACATCACGGGTGGCGATGCGCCCGACCGGCTCGTCGGCTCGTTCGTCACGGCAAGCCTGTTCCGCACCGCCGGGACGACGATGGCCGCGGGGCGCGCTTTCACCGACGCTGAGACGGACCTCCCCACGAAAGCACCGGTCGCCGTTCTCCAGTATGAGGCATGGCAGTCGCGCTTCGGCGCTGATCCGGCGGTGATTGGAAAGACGTTCACCATCAACGGCACCGCGTTCACCGTCGTCGGGATTACGTCGCCCAATACGCCGATGCCGCTCTTCGGCGCGCCGGATGTCTATCTGCCGATCCCGTACTATCCGAACGCCAGGGGATTCGACCGCGGTGAGCGCGGCGTGATGGTACTCGGCCGGCTCGCGGCGAGTGCAACGATTGCCTCGGCGCAGCGAGACCTCGACGCCATCGGGCGGCAGCTCGCCGACGAGTATCCGGCGACGAACGCCGGAACCGGCGCCGCGGTCGAGTCGCTCCGCGACCGAACCGTCGCCGGCACGCGTGCGAGTTTGCTCATCGTCGCCGCGGCCGTGGCGCTCGTGCTGCTGATTGCCTGCGCAAACGTCGCGAACCTCCAGCTCGCGCGCGGTGCGTCGCGGATGCGGGAGCTGTCTGTGCGTGCGGCGCTTGGCGCGGGCCGCGGGAGGATCGCACAGCAGCTCATGACGGAGAGCGTCGTGCTCTCCCTGATCGGCGGCGTCCTCGGACTGGCCATCGCGTTTGCGCTGAGCAGGGCGCTCGTGGCGCTCGTGGGCGCGCAACTGCCCGTTGCGCCGACCGACGTTCGCCTCGACGGCACGGTGCTGCTCTTCGCGTTGGCCGTGTCGGTGGCGACGGGGCTTCTCTTCGGCCTGGCTCCAGCGTGGCAGGCCACGCGCCGCGACCTGGCGGACATGCTCCGCTCGCGAACGCCCGCGGGGACGAGCGCGCGAACTCGAAACGTGCTCGTCGTGATGCAGCTCGCGCTGTCGCTCGCACTGCTCGCGTCGGCGGGACTGCTCACGCGTTCGCTGATTGCGCTCCAGCACGTCGACGCGGGCTTCGACGGCGATCATCTGCTCACCGCGCAATTCCGCCTCCCCGCGACGGTGTACGACTCGCCCGAGAAGATCTGGGCGATGTACGATCGCACCGTGACGGAACTGCGCGCGATCCCGGGAGTCACCGATGCCGCACTGGTGCGGGCGTCGCCGCTCAGCGGCAACGGCGATCCTGTCCCGGTGACGGTCGAGGATCGTCCCACGGCGAAGGCCGGCGACGCACCGCGAATGGTGTTGAACGTCGTCACACCGGGGTACTTCGCCACGATGCGGATTCCGCTGCTTGCCGGCCGCGACGTCGACGCGAACGACCGGCTGGGTGGGCCAGGGGTGGTCGTCGTCAACAAGGCCTTTGCCGACGCGATGTGGCCTGGGGCGTCGCCGATCGGCAAGCGCATTCAGGCAGGCAGCGATGAGTGGCTCACGATCGTGGGGGTCGTCGGCAACTCCAAGCATTTCGCCTTGAACGAGACGCAGGCGCTGCAGGGCTACATCCCTCATGCGCAGCGGCCGCAGATCTTCACGAGCATCGTGGTGCGCACGACCGGCGATCCGCTGACCTACGCGAAGGTCGTGCGCGAGGCGGTGTGGCGCGTGGACCGCAATCAGCCGGTGTGGCGCTTTCGCTCGATGCAGCAGGATCTGGACACGGCGGTCGCCGCGCAGAAGGCGATCATGTGGCTCACGGTGTCGTTCGCGGTCGTCGCGCTGCTCGTCGCCTCGGTCGGCATCTACGGCGTCCTGAGCTACACCATGTTGCAGCGCACGCGTGAAGTCGGCATTCGCATCGCGCTGGGCGCGCATCCGCGAAGTGTGACGCGCATGGTCATCGCGGAGGGCGCCAGACTGGTCGCGTTCGCGGTCGCGGCGGGACTCGCGGCGTCGGCCGGCGCGGCACGAGTGCTCAGCAGCCAGTTGTTCGGCGTGCGCCCGAACGACGCCGTGACGTTTGCGGTCGTCACCGTGGTGCTCGCGGCCGTGGCGATTCTCGCCTGCTATCTGCCGGCACGCCGAGCGAGTCGCGTCGATCCGATGGTGGCGCTGCGCGCGGACTGACCACTCGCCTCGAGCGAAACAAAAGCGGGCGCCGCGATATGCGCGGCGCCCGCTTTTCGTTTGCCTATCCGTCCGTCGATTTCTAGCCGAACGACACCTTGTGTCGTTCCTTCCCGAACCATGCGGCGATGGCGGCGAGACTGAACACGGTTGCCGCCGTGAACGCCATGGCCGTCGAATACGTCATTCGTTCCGCGAAGACCGCTTCGATGTACGTCACCAGTCCGGCTCCGGCCATTCCGCACTGGTAGGCGAAGCCGGGGAGGAAACCGCGCACTGAATCGGGCGCGAGCTCGTTGATGTGCACCGGAATCACGCCCCACGCGCCCTGCACCATGAACTGCATCAGCACGCCGCCGAGGACGAGAATGCCGAATGACGGTGCGAAGGCCCAGGCGGGAATCACGACCAGGCCCATGATGAGCGCGCCGATGATGGCCTTGCGGCGCCCGATGCGATCCGAGAAGTGGCCGAAGAGCACACCGCCCGCGATGGCGCCGAAGTTCGCGATGATGTTCACGATCGCGACACGCTGCGGCGTGAAGTGCCAGTCGCGCTTGAGGAACGTCGGATACATGTCCTGCGTTCCGTGCGAGACGAAGCCCATCAGCGTCATGAAGATCACGAGATAGATCAGCAGCGGCCAATGCGAGAAGATCGTGCGTGCATAGGCGCCGAAGTCGCGATGACGCGTGCGCTCCCAGACCTCGGACTCCGGCACGTACGTCCGCACGTAGAGCGCGAGCAACGCGGGAACGCCGCCGATGATGAACATCGGACGCCAGCCCCACCGCGGGAACACGAAGAAGAAGCAGAGCGCCGCCAACAGATTGCCGGCCGCGTACCCTTCCTGCAACAGCCCGGAGACGAGACCGCGCTTTTCTTTCGGGGTCTTCTCCATCGCCAGCGACGAGCCCACGCCCCACTCACCGCCCATGCCGATGCCGAAGAGGAAGCGGATGACGAGGAACGTCGTGTACGTCTGCGCGAAGCCGGTGAGCACACCAAAGAGCGAGAAGAAGACGAGGTTCAACATGAGCGTCTTCTTTCGTCCCCAGTGATCGGCCAACAGGCCGAACACCACCGCACCAATCGGACGCGAGAACAGCGTCAGTGTGATGGAAAACGCGATGGCCTTGTCGGGCTGCCCGAACTCCGCGGCGATGGCGGTGAGGGCGTAGGCTACGAGCCAGTAGTCGAAGGCGTCGAGAGTCCAGCCGAGGAAGCTGGCGGCGACCGCGGCGCGGTAGCCTTTCGGAGGGGACGAGGCGGGCGCGGTGTATTCCGCGCCCGCGGTCGTCGTTTTGGGTTGTATGCCGGTCACGTCACTCAGGATTTGGTGGACAACGGGGGCTGGCGGCGGGACGTCCTACTTCTTGACCCCCTCCCAGCCTACGTGCACGTCGATGTTATGGTTGATGCGGAGCCCGGCCTGTCCGTCGGCGTCGCCGATCTGCGACTTCGGGATCTCCGCGACCATCTTGTCGTTGAGCATGAAGTGCACGGCGTCTTTCGCCACGTGGATCGTCATCTTGTTCGTCGCGTGGCCGTCCTTCGGGTCGTCGGTGACGACCGCATCGTCATGGCGCGTCGCAACGAGGGCCGTCGGCTTGCCGTCGCTCGTCCGCTTGCTGATGAGGATCTCGCCCATCGGCGCGCCCGGCGTGCCACACTTGCCCGAGCACGGCTTGATGACGAAGTACGTGTAGGTCTGCTTGTCGGTCTGCAGATCCTTGCCGCCGATGAAGATCCCGTAGGCCTCGTGGCCGACGCTCTTCCGCTGCGAGAATGTCGCGGTGACCGAGTACTCGCCCGATCCCATGTCCTTCGCGTTGTAGTAGATCGCGGCCGGACCGGACGTGAAGTGCAGCCCCGATCCCATCGTCACCATGTTGATCGCGTCCGTCTTGGGCGTCGATCCGTCGCGCTGCGGGTCGAAGCGAACCATCCAACCGTCGGGCAGCTTTCCGCTTCCCTTCACGGCATTCGTCATGTCGTGATTCATGCCGGCCATGCCGCTTTGCTGCTGTGCGACGACTGGCGTCGCGATCGCGAGCGTCGCGAGGACGCAGAGCGTTTTACGCATCGGATTCCCCTCGGGGACGTAGAGTCGAGGGGAATATGTGCCCCAGTACGTTGGCTCGCTACCGAGCGCCGCTACTCGTGCTTCACGGGCTTGCCTCGGCTGGACTTGCTGGCAGACGCGGCCGTGCGCTTGGCGGAGCCCTGCGCCGGTGCCGTCTTCTTCGACCTGGCCGGCGTGGAACTCGCCGCCTTCTGCGGAAGCGCAACGTCCCCCGCGGCCATCTGAATGTGCGGCGCCGGGCGCTGATGCAGCACCGCGACATGGAAATGGGGCGGGTGCTTCTCCTCGGTGGCTTCGATCACGCCCGCCTTCTCCAGGTTGGCCAGTGTCAACCGGAGCCACTCCAGACAGGCCGCCGTCCGCGGCTTGCGGAAGTCGATCGCCATGCCCGTGGGGTGCACCGACTTCGGCGACGCGTTGCGCGGCTGCTTGTCGACCGCCCGGGCTCCGCTCGTCACGACGATCCGCTCGCCGCACTCCCTGTGGTACGCCTTGGCGAGCGAGTCGGCGAAGCGCAGCGTGTTCGGCAGCACGAACGGGTACTGGACCCGATTGAGCTCCAGGTCCCTCGTCACGGAGATCAACTGCAGCGCGCCGGTCTTCGTCGCTTCGTAGATGTCAGCCGGGGTACGGAGGAACTGCAGATCGCGCACGTGCGCGGTGTTGTACATGAGGTCGACGCTCGACGGCGATCCGCGCAGCACCTGCTTCGCCGCGGCGGGCGTCGCCTGCGCCCGAACGGTCGCGGCCGAGATCGTCCCGCAGGCGGCAATCAGGGTGATGAATCTCACAGTGGGCATAAGCATCGCCCACGACTAATGCAGCCGCCGGGCCAGAATCAGGGCCGGGTCGGCCTGCACAATTCTCTAAACGACGGCAGCGCGCCCGTCGCGCAGACCGCCGATCAGTAGCCCGCGGCGTGCCCGTCCTTTCGCGAATCGGACCCCGCCGCATAGCCGTGCGCGAGCCTGATGATCGCCTGGCTTCCACCGAACGACGTGGACGGCGCCATCCGCACGTCGTGGCCGAGTGCCTTGAGCCCGGCAATGGTCTCGTCGCTCATCGCCGACTCGACGATCACGCGCCTTCCGCTCTCGTGGCGGAAGCGGGCCACGTCCATCGACGCCTGCAGATCCATCCCGAACACGAGATGATTGATGAGAAATTGCGCATGCCCCTGCGCCTGCATCGCGCCGCCCATCAGACCGAAGCTCATGTACGGCGTGTCGCCGGTTCCATCCGCGGCCATCTGCGCGCCCGGCTTCGTCACGAAGCCCGGAATCAGCGTATGGAACGGCCGCTTCCCCGGCGCCACGGTGTTCGGCAGGCCCGGCTCCATCGTGAAGCCCAGCCCGCGGTCGTGCAGCGCGAAACCGGTGCCCGGCACCACCACGCCTGACCCGAATTCGTCGAACAGGCTGTTGATGAACGACACCATGTTGCCGTCCTTGTCGGCGACGGTGAGATACACCGTCTCGCTCGACACCCGCTCCGGCCCGGGCTCGGTGCGGGTCATCGCCTTCGCCTCGTCGATGTGGCTCCGACGCTCGCGGATGAACGGGTCGGCGAGCATCTGCTCCGGCTTCAGGATCAGGTGATCCGCGTCGCCGACGTACTTCGCGAGATCGGCATACGCGAGCTTCTTCGCCTCGATCAGATGATGCAGGTACGCGGGCGAGTTCAGCCCCATCGCCTTCAGATCGTACGTGTCGAGAATCCGCAGCATCTCGAGCGCCGCGATCCCCTGGTTGTTCGGCGGCAGCTCCCAGATTCGATAGCCCTTGTACATCGTCGAGATCGGCGTCACCCACGTCGGCTCGTTCTTCTTCAGATCCTCGATCGTGAGAAAGCCGCCCATCTTCTGGAGGTGCGCGACGATCTTCTGGCCGAGCGCGCCCCCGTAGAGCGCCGCCGGCCCCTCCTTCGCGATCAGCCGATACGAGTTCGCCAGATCGGGGTTGCGGAAGAAGTCGCCCGCCTTCGGCGCTTCGCCGTTCACGAGGAGCGTCACCTTCGCGCCCTCGTCCCGCGACAGCAGGTTCCTTCCCTCCGCCCAGTCGCCCGCGATCACCGGCGTCACGACGTAGCCCTTGTCCGCGTAGTCGATCGCCGGCTGCAACACCTGCGCGAGCGTCATCGTCCCGTACTTCTTGACCAGAGCGTCCCACCCCGCCACCGCTCCCGGAACGGTGATCGACTCCGGCCCGCGTTGAATTCGCTGCCGGCCGCGCTTCACGAGTTCCTCGCGCGTCATCAGCGACCCCGCCCGTCCACTCGCGTTCAGCGCGACCAGCCGCTTCTCCTTCGCGCTCCAGAACAGCGCGAACATGTCGCCGCCGGGACCGGTCATCATCGGTTCGACCACGCCCAGCACCGCCGCCGCCGCCACGGCCGCGTCGATCGCGTTGCCCCCCTTCTGAAGAATGTTCAGCGCGGTCGTGGTCGCGAGCGGCTGGCTCGTCGCCGCCATGCCGTTCGGTGCATAGACGGTAGACCGCCCCGCCATGGTCGGCGTCGGCCGTTGCACCTGAGCATCCGTGGGTTCGGCGAGGGTCAGCATAAGCGGCAAGGCGAGGAGCCCGAGAGATGTACGACGCATGATGAGCGTTCTCCAATTCAGTGGCCGGACGGACGGCTCGCGTGCGACCGCCATCCTCGATGTTTACTCGCGCTCGCCGCCCAGCGTTGACTCGCCGTCTGTCTCGAGCTCCGCCAGTGCCTCCGGCGTATCGACATCCTTCGGCACATCTGCATCGACGTCGACGTACGCCACACGCTCCGCTGAGCGCTCGATCAACAGCCGCGCCCCGGCGTCACCCGCGAGCTCCGCCAATTCCTGAAACACTGCCCGCGCAAAGAGTACGGGATGCCCGCGCACGCCGCGATAGCGGGCACTCACGATCGGCAGCCGGGTTGTCTTCCAGAGCTGGACGACCTCCGCGATCACACGCGAATCCACCCCGGGTTGGTCCCCGAGGCCCACGACGGTCGCCTCGCACTCCGCGGGCAGCGCCAGAATGCCACACCGGAGCGACGTCGACAGGCCTCGCTCCCAATCCGCGTTCTCGACCACGGTCGCGTCGAGGCCCGACAGTGCCTCCCGTACCGCCTGCGAATCCGCTCCCACCACGACGACCATCCCGTCGGTCGCCTCGGCGAGGGCCGTCGCCGCGCGCCGCACGAGGGGAACACCCCGCAGTGAAGCGACGAGCTTCTGCGCCTTGAATCGTCGCGCGCCGCCGGCCGCGAGCAGGAGACCGACGATCATCGCACGCTCACTTAATCGCCCGACGCCGACGCGATCGCGCGGTGCAACGTCTCCAGCGGCAGCGTCACGCATCGCTCTCGCCCCGCCGGCGCATCGCCCTCGAGTGCCGCGCGCAGCCAGACGTGATCGAGCCGGAGCGCGTCACTCCTCACGCGATTGCGAACGCCGTCGGTCAACAGCGACGCCGCGGCGATGCACAGCGCACATGCGTCGGCGGTGAAACGCGCCTCGACCACGGTTTCGTCGCGCACCAGCACCTGCACCCGGATGCGATCCCCGCACAGCGTATTCGCCCCCTCGGCGTCGCCGTTCGCGTCGGCGAACGGTCCCCGGTTGCGTGGACGACGGAAGTGCTCGAGCACGACCGCGCGAAAGGCGGTCACACGCGCTTTCCGCTGCGCACGGCGACCACTTCGGCGAGGATCGAGAGCGCCACCTCCGCCGGTGCCTTGCCGCCGAGGTCCAGACCGATCGGCGTGCGCACGCGCGCAAGCTCGGCCTCCGTGAAACCCTCGTCCTTCAGCAGCTCGCGCACGGCCGCGCCGCGCTTCTTGCTGCCGAGCATCCCCAGGTAGCCCACGTCGGAGCGCAGGAGCGCGCGAAGGACCGGCAGTTCGTACTTGTAGTCGTGCGCCACGAGAATCGCCGCGGTCTGCGCGTTCGCCGGATAGCCCGCGACGATCTCCGATGGCATTCCCACCCGCAGCTCGTCCGCGTGCGGGAACCGCTCGCGCGTCGCATAGCGATCGCGCCCGTCGATCACGACGGTTCTCATGTCCAGATCGCGCGCCATCCGCGTGATGAACGTCGCGATCTCCCCCGCGCCCACGATGAGCAGTGTCGTCGGCGGCGCCATGCGATCGACGAAGGTGCGGCCGTCACCCAGCGCGACGGGCAGCTCCGCGACCTCGCCGGCCTCCAGTTGCGCGAGAGCGCGCTCGTGCGACGCGAGGACGGGATCCGACGGGTCGTCGACCCGCGCGCGTTCGATCAACACCTCGACCGTTCCGCCGCAGGTGAGCCCGATCTCCATCGCTTCGTCGTCGTCGAGTGAGATCGCGAGGAGCTTTCGGCCTCCCGATTCGATGAGCGCATCCGCCGCCTCGATCACTCGCGCGTCGACACAGCCGCCGATCGTCACGCCGCCGATCAGCCGTCCGCTCGCGCCGACATACATCCGCGCGCCCACCTTTTTGGACGACGCTCCCGTCGCCGAAACGAGCGTCGCGACGACGACGGCCTGCTCGTCGCGCAACTCGCTCGCCAACGACGGCAGCAGTTGCTTCACCGCCCGGCCTCGTCCGACGCGAGCGTCTCGAGCCAGAGATGCCGCAGTTCGCTCGCGCCCAGCGCATTCGGCTCGATCATCGACCGCCGCCAGTACCACTGTGCGCTCTCCGCCACCGACACGCCGTGGCCGAGGAAACGTGCATACACGTCGGCCAGCAGTACGCGCGGCGTTCCGATCGCGAGCGCGCGGATGTGATCGTTCATGCGGTCGAGCACGTCGAGCGGAAGGGGCCCGACCTCGTCCGAGACGCCTGGAATCTTCCCCGACCGGTCCGACGGATCGTAGATCGTGTTCACGATCACGACGCCATTCGGAAAACGGGTCACCAGTTGCTCGACCAGAAAGTCGTACGCCTCCGCGATGTCCTGCACGATGCGGTCGAGCAGCGCGCGCTTCGGCCGGCTCCCGTACGCGCTGAGCAGATCGTTGCCGCCCACGGTGAGCGTGATCAACACCGGCGCGTCGGTCTCGTCGAGCTGCGTGAGCTGCTCGCCGAAAACGTCGCCGATCGTCGCGCCGTCCTGCGCGAGGTTCAGGAGCTCGATCCCCGGATACAGCGACGACAGGTCGTTCCCGAGATCGTCCGGCCAGCGCTCTTCGGCGTTCCTGAACAGCAGCGACGCCGCGCCCAACGGAGCGACGCTGCCCGCCGTCGTGTCCCCCTCCAGCGCGACCGCGACGTCCGTCGCGCCGGCGTCGAGCGCCGGATAGAGATCGATCGAGACCGAATCGCCGAGGGCGACGTACCGCACGAAGTCGCGCACGATCAGACCGGGGCGGCGAGTCCGCGCGTCGCGAGTACGCGAGCCACGACGTCGCCGATCTTGTTGTTCGGCGTGCTCGCGCCTGCCGTGATGCCCACCTTCACCGCTCCATCCGGCAGCCACCCGGACGCATCCGACTCGACGTGCATGATCTGCGCGAGCCTGTAGTGGATGGTGCCCGCGTCCGGATCGATCGCCGCCGACGTCTCGATGTGGTACGTCGGCACACGCTCGGCGCACAGCGCGGCGAGCGAGATGGTGTTGCTCGAGTTGAACCCGCCGATCACGATCATCAGATCGACGTCGGCATCGAGCAGCTCGCGAACCGCGTCCTGCCGCTCCTGCGTCGCCGAGCAGATGGTGTCGAAGCTGCGGAAATCGGTGGCGCGCGCCTCTTCGCCGCGCGCACGCGCGATCGCCGCGCCCACCTCCTCGCCGATCGCCAGCGACTCTCGGGCGAGCATCGTCGTCTGATTCGCGACGCCGATCTTGCGCAGATGCCTGTCCGGATCGAATCCGGGCGACACCGCTTTCGCGAACGTCGAGAGAATCGTCGCGGCGTCCACGCGCCCTTCGATGAAGTCGCACACCAGCCGGGCTTCGTCCATGTGGCGGACGATGAGATAGTGCGCGTCGGGGTACTTCTGCGTCTGCGACGCCGTCGCGCGGGTCTCCTCGTGGTAGTACTTCCCGTGGATCAGCGACGTGAAGCCGTCGCGCGCGTAGCCCTCCACGCGCTTCCACACGTTCAGCACCGATCCGCACGTCGTGTCCACCAGCACGCAGCCGCGCTCGCGCAGCGCCGCGAAATCCTCGATCGTCACCCCGAACGCCGGCATGATCACGACGTCTTCCGGACGGGCCATCGAAAAGTCGAACGCCTCCGGGCCGCCGTCGACCGACTTCCGCTCGAGAATGACGACGCCCATCTCCTCGAGCCGGTCGTTCACGTGCGGATTATGGATGATCTCGCCGACGAGGTAGATGCGCCGGTCCGGAAACTTGCGACGCGTCTGATAGGCATACTCCACCGCCCGCTCGACGCCGTAACAGAACCCGAATTCCCGCGCGAGATGGATCGTCACGTCGCCGACGGCGAGGACGTAATCCTGCGTCTTCAGGAGGTCGACGATGCGGCCGTCGTAATCGGCTGCCAGGTCGCCCTGAACTTCGGACTTGAGCCCGAAACCCTTTCGGAAATAAGTAGATGCGTCGGATGGGTTCGGAGCCGGCATGTTGTAAATCTAGCCGTCGAGGCCTAGGATAGCGCCATGGACGACCGTCTCTCGCGGCTGAGGCCGTGACCGAGCTCCTGCGCCCGCGCGCCCTGAAAAAGGGCGGCACGATCGGCGTCGTCTCGCCGTCGTATGCCCCCAAGCTCGCCTGGCTCCAACGCGGCGTCCGCGCGCTCGAGCGCGCCGGCTTCAATGTCATCGTCGACCCCGAGATCGACCGCCCCGCGCTCTTCATCCGCGCCGAGGACGAACGACGCGCGGAGAATCTGATGGGAATGTGGCTCGACCCGCGCGTCGACGCGATCATCGCGAGCACCGGCGGCTACGGCGCCGTCCGCCTCCTGCCCCACCTCGAGCCCGCCATCTTTGCCAGCAACCCCAAGCCGTTCGTCGGCTACTCGGACATCACCGCGCTGCACCTCTGGCTGATGCGCCAGGCGAAGCTGCGCTCCTTCCACGGGCCCACTGTCGACGACCTCGTCCCGAGCGTGCGCGACGCGACCATGGCCTCGCTGCTCACCGCGCTCACCACGCCCTGTCCATCCACGAAACTCGGCCGCGAGCTCGCGCGCGGCGTCGTCCCCGGCAGGGCGACGGGACGCCTCGTCGGCGGGAACCTCTCGCTCGTCCAGCAGACGATCGGCACGTCGTATCAGATCGACCTCGACGACGCCATCCTCTTCGTCGAAGAGACGCGCGACCCGATGTCCGTCGTCGACGAGCATCTCGTCCACCTGCGCGCCGCCGGCCTCCTCGAGAAGGTGAAGGGCATCGTCTTCGGCCAGCTCTCCCTCGATCGCTCCGAGGAGGACGAATTCGAGAACTTTCTCCTCGACCTCATCGCCGACCTCGAGGTTCCCGTGTTGATGGACTTCCCCGCCGGCCACGAGAATCCCAACTTGACGATTCCATTCGGCACGACGGTCGACCTGGTGGTCGAAGAACAGCGCGGCTGGATCGCCTACGCCGAGGATGCACTGATCGCCGCACCGTCCGAGTAGCGCGCACTCTCCAGCCCCCGCACTTCCTTCTCCCATCTCCCGCCCCCCGGCTAGCATCGTGTCCCATTTCGATCTCGTGGTGATCGGCGCCGGCCCCGCCGGTGAGAAGGGCGCCGCCCAGGCGGCCTACTTCGGCAAGCGCGTGTGCATCGTCGAGCGCGCCCCGCGCCCGGGCGGCGCGGCCGTCAACACCGGCACGATCCCGTCCAAGACTCTCCGCGAAACGGCGCTCTACTTCTCCGGACTTCGTCAGCGCGGGCTGTACGGCATCGATGTCCAGGTCAAGAAGGACATCACCATCGGCGACTTCATGTATCGCGAGCGGGCGGTCATCGAATCGCAATGGAAGGTCATCACCGACAACCTCGAGCGGCACGGCATCACGCAGCTTCAGGGCACGGCGCGCTTCATCGACCCGCGGACGCTCGAGATCACCCGCGCCGGCGCCGAACCGAAGCGGATCACCAGTGAGTATTTCCTCATCGCGACGGGTTCCATCCCCCAGCAGCCCGACGGCGGGCCGGTCGACGGGGAGGTCATCGTCGACAGCGACTCGCTGCTCACGATGCAGCGCATCCCGAGCTCCATGATCGTCGTCGGGGGCGGCGTCATCGGCTGCGAGTACGCGTGCATCTTCGCCGCGCTCGGCGTCCGGGTCTCGATCGTCACGTCCCGCCCACGGCTGCTCGCGCATCTCGACCCCGAAGTGAGCGAAGCACTGCGCCGGCAGATGACCGCGCGACTGGGTATCACGGTCTATCTCGACGCCGAGGTCGCGAGTCTGTCCGTGGAGAGCGGCCGCGCGATCGCGCAGGTCGGAGCGGACACGACGCTCGTCGCCGATTGCGCGCTGTTCAGCGCGGGACGCCTTGGCGCGTCGGCAGGACTCGGTCTGGAGGACATCGGCGTCAAGGTGAACGCCCGCGGCTTCATTCTCACCGACGAGCACTATCGCACGGCGCAGCCGCGCATCTACGCCGCCGGTGATGTCATCGGCTTTCCGGCGCTCGCGTCCACGTCCATGGAGCAGGCGCGCGTCGCGATCTGCCACGCGTTCGAGCTCCGCTACAAGCTCGCCGTTGCCAACGTCATCCCCTACTGCGTCTACACGATTCCCGAGATCGCGACCGTCGGTGCCACGGAGGAGCAGCTCACACGCGACGGCACTCCGTTCGAGATCGGCCGCGCGTCGTACCGCGGAAATCCGCGCGGAATGATCGTCGGCGATACCGAGGGGTTCCTGAAACTCCTCTTCCGCGCGTCCGACCAGCGGCTCCTCGGCGCGACGATGGTCGGTGAGGGGGCGGGCGAGTTGATCCACATCGCGATGGGCTGCATCGCGAACCACGGGACGATCGACTACTTCATCCAGAGTGTCTTCAGCTATCCGTCGCTGGCCGATGCCTTCAAGTACGCCGCATATGACGGCCTCCAGGCCCTCGCGCGACGAGCCGCTCGACAACCGGGGTTGCCGAGCGGCCCGTTCAAGGCGCTGACGATGGAGCTGGACTAGTCGCGCTTCAGCTTCACGACGACCACGCCGAGCGGATTCGGTCCGATCGTTCCACCGGCGAGGTGGAGCACGTCGATCGCCTCGATCCGCTGGGGATCCACGTCGATGCCGATCGTCGGCGACGCGATGCGAGAAGTGGGAATGTTCTCGGGACTCACCTGGACGCCGTCGACGATGATGAGCGGTTGGGCGAGCGCCGTCGGATTCGCCTGCCCGATGCTGATGACGCCGAACCTCGCGGCCGCCGCGCTGTCCGTCCGGATCTGCTCGATCGTCGCCGCCGGCACCTTGGTGCGAATCATGATCACGCCGTTTCGCGCCGCGTCGCCGTAGGCCAGGGCCGCCGCCGGACCTTTCACCACTTCGACGGATTCGATCGCGTCGCGCGGGATGTACGCGTTGATCCACTGCATTGCGCCGGTCGCCGACATCGACACGAAGTGCTCGTCCGCATCGATGACGAGCGTGACGCTCGTGACATCCGGGTTCCCGCGGATGATGTCGGGCCGCCGCTCCGCGATCCACGCGAGAATGGTGTCGAGTGGAAGCTGTCGAAGCCGCACTGCCGGCTCCGGCACGACAGGCGTGGCGGTCGCGGCGACCGCCGCCCGATTCGTCGCGGCTCGCTGCTCGACGTCGCGAGCCGATTCGTCCCGCCTGGCCCCGGCCATCACGCTGTCCGCGAGCATGACCCGGCGCCTCAGTTCGGCCTCGGCCGACGTATCGATCGACGTGTCGATCGACGTATCGATCGACGCGTCGATCCGATGACGGGCAAGGGCCGCCGCCGTTCGGGTCGTCTCGATGTCCTGCGCCACCCGCGCTTCACGATCGACCGACGCGGGCTTCGTCACCGGCGCGGGAATCGGTGCCTGGGCGGTCGCGATGCTCGCGGCTGTCGCAATCGCGAGAAAGCCGAGCGATGCGACGACGGGATGTGATGTACGCGATGAAGTCATCTCGACGAGCCTCCGTTCGAGTTGGGAGCGGCGCTCGGCGAGCGATGCCGCGAATGGAAGGGCGAGCGCATTGCGCGCCCCGACGTCGAGCAGCAACAGGCCGTACTCGCGCGCCGCGCCGGTCGCGCGCAGCACCCGCGCATCGCAATCGATCTCCACGGCGAGCCGCAGCCGTCGCGTGATTACCCAGAGCGCCGGATTCCACGGCACGAGCGCCGTGACGACCGCTGCCGTGAACAGCAGCGCCGGATCATGCGCCTCGATGTGCTCACGCTCATGACGCAGCATGAGTTCGCGCCGCGCCGGCTCGAGGGCGACCGCCCAATCGGGAAGCACGATCGACGGCCGCAGCACGCCGACCACCGCCGGGCCGTCGTCATCGGTGATGAACACGCGCTGTCCGTCGACCACCCGCGACCGCCAGGCCCGCCGCAGACGACGCAGTCGCACCGCGCCGTAGGCGAGGCCGCCGAACGACACCAGGGACATCAGGAGCCAGGCAGCGACGATGTACCCACTCGCCGCGATCGGGTGAGCGCCGCCCGACGGCGCCTTCGGAACAGTCTGACGCTCCGTCTGCGACACCGCCGTCATTCCTGCCGGGTCGAAGCGCAGACGCTCCACGACGCCGCGGTCAACGGCTGGCGCAGGACGAAAGATCAACGCGATCGGCACCGCGATCGACGCGACGAGCGCCATGCTCCATACGAGCCGGCGCGGCACTTTCCAGATCGCCGCGAGCCGCTCGCCACAAAAGGCCAGCACGACGGCCGCGGCGCCGATGAGCATCGTATAGGCAACCCAGGAGGACAGCATCAGCGTCCTCCCTTCTTCTCGGCGAGCCGATCGTCCAGCAGCTTCCGCAGACGCTTCAACTCCGCCGGGCCAAGATCGCGGTCGCTGACCAGTCGGGAGACCAGCATCTCCGACGAGCCGTCGAAGATCTTGTCCAGCATGCGGCTGATCGCGCTCCTGCCCGCCATGTCCTGCGTCACCGCCGGCAAGTAGCGATGCGCCTTGCCCTCGGTGACGTGCGTGACGAAGCCCTTCTCCTCGAGCGTGCGCAAGACGCTGAGCACCGTCGTGTAGGCGAAGTCTTCCTCGAGCTCGTCGCGTACCTCGTTGACGGTCCCTGATCCGCGGCGCCAGAGCACCGCCATGACGTCCAGCTCGCGATCGGTGAACGAAACGTCCATGACTCTCTCCTGAGAGTTCTCGCATGGCCGGCGGCGAACGCGAATGCAGCGTGACCGCGACGACGCCGATCCGACGGTTTGGGTATCTACTAAACTTCTAGTAGAAATTACCGAGCGGCGAAGCGCCTGTCAACTAGACTTCTAGTTGCTCGCCGATTCGTAGAGGCCCGGTGTCAGAAACGGCCCCAGCGCGTAGCTCACCAGCACCTCGTACGCCCGTTGGCGGTCGACGAGCCCGTCGGTGAGGATCCCGACCGCCCCGGCGCCATGCTTCGTGTTGTGCGCACCGATCAGGCGATCCATCGCGTGCCCGAGCTCCACCCCGTCACGCACGAGACGCGCGACCGGATCGGGCAGCGGCATCGCGAGCGATCCGCCGATCCCCTGCCGTCCGTCGCTGTCGACGACCGCGGCCCACGCGCACGTCCGCATCGATCCGTCGCCGACCTCCACCACGCCTCCCTCGAGACCGACGCCGATCTCCCCACCGATGGCGTCGCGCGCCGCGATCGCTCGCGCGAGCGCGCCGCGGATCGTCTCGTCGTCCCCGATCGGCTGATCGCGCACGGTCGAAGGGACGGAGATCCCGCGCACCTCGGCGTCCGGCCAACGCAGCGCGATCACCGCTCGAACCGCGGCCACCTTCACCGGATTCGTCGATCCTACCGCGACGAGCCTCACGACCGTGCTGCCGCGTGAAGCACGCGGCTCGATGCCGCTGGTTCGGCCTCACGCGAGGGCCGGAACAATAAGTAGCGCTGGGCGACGAAATCGGTCATTGAGCGCGGGTAATGTACACGCCGACACGAGGCCGCGTCAGCCCTGCCGTATTTCACCACCGACCTTCATCGTCTCGGCCGCCCTCGCTTGAAGCGAGACATGACGCGCGGTATGCTTGCTGTCCTTCGATGCCCACGATGCTCACACTCACTCCGGTCGACCGCGCAACACTCGCGGTGCCCTTCACGACGACGGCGCGCCCCGCCGAGCGTTCGCCCTTCGCGTTCGTCGGCGAGCGGCTCTGGCTGGATTTCGTGAACTGTGAGTACGGCCTCCGCCGCGTCGATGCCCTGCGCGACTTCGAGACGTTCGTCCGGTGGCTCGAGGTCGCGGGTGTGCTCGACCTCGAGCGCGCGAGCGGCATTCGCCGGCGCGCGCAGCAGCAACCCTCGGGCGCCGCCGCGTCGGTCGTCGACGCGCGCCGCGTCCGCACCGCCCTCCGGGCCCTCGCCGAGCGCGGTCCGTCGAGCGATCGCGTGCGCATGGAAGGTCTCGCCGAGATCAATCGCGTGCTCGGAAGAAGCGCCGGCACGCGTCGCGTCGAGACGCGCCCCGACGGAACGTTCACCCGAGCCTTCGTCCCGGTTGGCGACGCGTTCGCCGGTCTCGTCATCCCCATCGTCGAATCCGCCGCCGACGCACTCATTCTCGGCGAGCTCAATCGCGTGCGGCGCTGCGCCGATCCACGCTGTCAGCGCATGTTCTTCGACAACACGAAGAATGGACGCCGTCGGTGGTGCGACATGGCGACCTGCGGAAACCGCGCGAAGGCCGCGCGCCACCGCGAAAAAACTCGATCGCATTGACGGCGATTCACGTCGTTCGCACCTACCTCGAGCTTCGCTCGCCCGAGGCGCTCCGGCCGGCTCGCTTCGACGATCCGGCCGTTCGTGTCTCCCGCTGCGATGGAATCGACGTCGCTCACTATCGCCGCCTCTACGAGACCGTCGGCGCGCCCTGGCGCTGGACCGATCGCAACGCCTGGTCCGACGAACGGCTCGCCGCGCATCTCGAGCGCCAGGACGTGCACGTCTGGGAATGTCTCGTCGACGCCGAGAGCGCTGGCTTCTTCGAGCTCGAGCGCCATGACGATGGCTCCGTCGAGATCGCGTACTTCGGGCTGACGCCCGCATTCATCGGCCGCGGACTCGGAAAGGCGCTCCTCACCCGCGCCGCCGAAGAGGCGTGGCTGCTCGGCGCGTCGCGAGTGTGGCTGCACACCTGCACGCTCGATTCGCCGCACGCACTGCCCAACTACGAGGCGCGCGGCTTCGTCTCGTTTCGGCGGGAGACGTACGTCGCTCGGATCTCCGACTCCCAGCCCTGAGCCGACGCGCGTTACTGGCGCCCCTTCCGCCCGCGTCCGCCACCACCGCCCCGCGGCGGCTTGAACCGCCCCGCGCTCTTCGGGCGCTCGCGACGACCATCGAACTGTTCGTCCCGCGGACGACGTTCGTCGTGCAAGTGCTGCTCGGATGTCGTCTCCGAGCGCCGTTCCTCGCCGCGACGTCTTGCATCGCCGCGCCGCGGCCCGCGCTCGCCGCCGCGCGCGTCCCGACGGGTATCCTTCCGCCCACGATTCCGTTGATGCCGGCCCCGCCGATGCTCGTCGCGCCCGCGGTCGAGCTCCGCGATTTCCTGATCGGTGAAGGGGCGATCCAGTTCGTCCTGCAACGCCTCGAGCGTATCCCCCCGCGCGGCACCGCGAACGCCGCGCGTGACGATGAACCGCAGCGGGCGGTCGAGCACCGGCAGTTCCGACGCCGTCAGCGTTCTCGCGATCTTCTCGGGCAGCCGAAGACGCGCTACGCCGATCGGACCACTCGGCGTTTCTTCGACGTCGTAGTGAATCTCGACCGCGCGGTCGCGCACGTCGACCGACGACGGGAGCGCGGCGTAGCGCGCGCGCACCTCCGAGGGAACGAACGCGTCGGGATCGAAGTCGAGGCGCACGTGCCGGAAGTCCTGCATCGATGCGACGTCGCGGAGCTGCGCTTCATAAACGGCCGTCAGATCGGCCAGACTGAGTCGCGGCGTCTGCCCGCCGGACCGGCGATACGTCTCGCGTACCGATTCGATCGCCGCCTGGCTCTTCTGCGCGCCGGGATGTCGCGCTTCACCGCGCGCGAGTGCCTCGGCCAGCACGTGCCGCGCCTTCTCCGCGAGCTCGGGCGGGAACTGATCGATCGGTTCGATCTCGCGCTCGAGCTCGAAACCGTGATACTCGACGCGGCGCCGCAACACGAGTGGCGCACGACGGCTCTCCGGGTTGTAGATGAGCTCTCCCTCGGTGACCGTCGCGAACGGGCGCAGCGCATCGTACGGCACCTGCGTGCCCTCGATCGACGCGCGCGGATTGCCGAACTTGTCCGCGAAGTACCGGAGCTCCCCGGCGATCGGGCCCCAGCTTCCACAGACGCTCGTCTTCGAGACCCGCACCTCGTCGCCGTTCGGCGCCTGCTCGTCGATGACCAGCGAGAACGGCATGTACTGCGCGAGCAGCCGCTGGAACTTCCGCAGCGCCTCCTCGCCCGCGTTCGACATCTGCGTCGGCAGCGTCAAACCGACCGCGCGATAGATGCTCGCCATCCCCAGCGCGGCGTCTTCCACCGACTTCACCAACGCTCCGCGCCGCTCCGCCCAGCGCTGGATCTTTTCTTCATCGAAGAGATGTCGCGGCAGCCCGTACACCTCACCCATCCGGCCCGCGGACTGGAACGCCTCGGCGTAGAGGTTGTACGCGGTGAGATGATCGCTGCCCGGCACGATCAACCCGTCCAGATCGCGCTCTTCGCGCGTCATCCGATGCAGCGATTCGATCGACGCCATCACGGCGAGCTGCGGAAGAAGCTCGTCGTCGGCGTTCACGAGCAGTTCTGCCCACGCCCGCTCGACCGGCATCGCCTCGACGGCTCGGCCGTATCCGGTGAGCCGCCCATTCTCGACGATGCCGCGCGTCTCGAGCAGCGCGAGCGCGCGCCGATACGCGATCTTGTCGAGCGGCACCGGCAGCTCGAGCTCGTCGGCGCGCACGCCGAGCGCCGCGCACGTGATCGCGACCCGCTCGGAATCGCCCGCGAGCTGGAACTCGGGCTCCGTCGGCTTGAGATGCTCGAACTGAATGTCTCGATCGGAGAGGATGAACACGCGGCCGCCGCGGACGCGCCCGTGGACTCGCCCCGCCATCTGCAGAATCTCGTTCGCGCCAAGGTGCTCCTGCGTGAGCACGTTGCGCCCGCGATTGATGACGTTGAAGAACTTCACGTCGTCGATGATCACGGTGTCGAGCCCGCGGACGTTCAGCGCACTCTGCCCCGCGGCGGTCATCGCCAGGAAGTACGGCTTCTGCTCGCCCCCCTCGAGAAACGGACGGAGAATCCGCACCGGCTCGCCGCCGTGATAGAACGCCGTGTTGATGCGCGGCGCCATGTGGCGGACGTGCTCGGCCGCATCTTCGACGCCGCGGCGCGTCGGAACGAAGAGCGCGACGCCGTGCCGCCCTTTCAGCAGATGCCGCAGAAAACCCTCGTCCAGAAACGCGAGCGGCTTCTTGTCGATCACCTTCACGCGCGCCGCTTTGTCAGGATCGAAGTCGAAGACCTCGAGCACCTCGGCCGAATCGAGATAGCGCGCGTAGAACTGCGGATCGACGGTCGCCGACAGCCACACGAACGTCGTGCCGACGCGCTTGCCGAGCGCCAGGCAGAGCTCGAGCTCCGCCGACGTCTGGTGGATCTCGTCGACGACGATCGTATCGGTCGGAAGGATGTCGCCCTCCTCGAACCACCGTCGCGCGATTCCCGTCGTCACGATGATGACGTTCCACGTCGGCGTCTCGGGCGTCGCTTCCCGCTCGCGGTTCACGACCCCGACCCGGAGTTCCTTCGTCGCGAGGATCTCCTCGGCGATCGGACGGATCGCCAGCGTCTTTCCCGTCCCGGTGCCGGCGACGATCCCGAACCCGCGGCGAGAGCGCGCGAGTTCGCGCACGCGCTGCCCGTAGCGCAGTTCCTCGGTCGTGATCGGCTCTGCGGTCTCCGCGTCCAGGATGCAGATCAGGTCCGGGACGACCGAGAGCACCTCGCCGTTCACCTGCGCGATGAGGTTCTCATTCTGGAACTCGATGTCCATGTGCGCCGGCTCGGCCGTCGCCTCGTCGTCCAGTTCCCGGATGCGCACCGTGCCCCGTGCGAACCCTTCTGTGGTGCGCCGGAACACCTCCACGATCTTGCCCGTGAAGATCATGCGCGCCGGGCTATAGTCCGTCCCGGCCAGGGTTTCGATCAGGTAGTCAAACGGATCGAGGTGCTGCTCCCGCGCCTCGCGGATGGCGCGCCCGATCTTCAGCCCCACCCCAATCGT
>Ga0164243_10002299_pt1 | contig 31797 bp, 30 predicted proteins | sample OricompcompostOP_FD_108781 | JGI IMG/M metagenome (GOLD analysis project Ga0164243, IMG submission 108781) | Organic Plus compost microbial communities from Emeryville, California, USA - Original compost - Organic plus compost (OP) | ecosystem: Engineered > Solid waste > Mixed feedstock >... | reverse complement strand
AGACCGGCGTCGAGCAGCTCGAGGCAGGCCTCGATGAGGCGCTTCTCCTCGAACGGGTCGCCGACCTGCACCGACGGGCGCTTGGCCGCATCGGTCTCCTCGTCGGAGAACCCGGCGGAGGCGAGCACGCTCACCCCACCGATGCCGTCGCGCCCCGTGGTGGAACCGAGCAGGACGGCGAGGTTGCCCACACCGGTGGCCTGGCCCAGCACCAGCCGGTCGGTGGGCAGCACGCCGAGGCACAGCACGTTGACCAGCGGGTTGCCCTGGTAGGTCTGGTCGAAGACGGTCTCCCCGCCGACGTTCGGCACGCCGACGGAGTTGCCGTAACCCGACACGCCGCTCACCACGCCCTCGGCGATCCAGCGGCTGCGGGGGTCGTCGAGGGGCCCGAAGCGGAGCGGGTCCATCAGGGCGATGGGGCGGGCGCCCATGGTGAAGATGTCGCGGAGGATGCCGCCCACGCCGGTGGCCGCGCCCTGGTAGGGCTCGATGGCCGACGGGTGGTTGTGGCTCTCGATGCGGATGGCGGCGGCGATGCCGTCGCCGACGTCGACCACGCCGGCGTTCTCCCCGGGCCCCACCAGCACCCACGGCGCCTCGGTGGGCAGGCGCTTCAGGTGCACGCGCGACGACTTGTAGGAGCAGTGCTCCGACCACATCACGGCGTACATGGCCAGCTCGAGGTGGTTCGGCTCCCGCCCGATGATCGAGATGATGCTGTCGAGCTCCTCGTCGGTGAGCCCCAGCGACCGGTGGATGCCTTCCTCCATGGGTCCGACGCTACTCGGCGTCGCCACCGTCGGGATCGGGCCGCCATATCGTTCCCGCTCACCGGGGGAGGTGGCCCGACAGGCCGATCCGCTTCATTCAGTCAAATGACTTCTGCCACATTTCGGTGATGTCGTGCCCGCCTCTTCTCGCAATTGCCGCATGTGGGCTGCTTGCCATTTTGTCGACGACTGTGCTCGACTGAGCGCCATGGCAACGTCAAAGCGAAGCAAGGCCCCGATGAGCGATGAGCACAAGGCGGCCCTCGCCGAAGGCCGAAACCAGGGAAGGGCCGTGCGGAGCTATCTCGAAGCGTTGGAGCAGAATCGCCCCAAGCGAGGCCGAAAGCGCACGGCCGAATCGGTGCAGCGCGACCTCGAGCGCACCGAGGCCGAGATCCTCACCGCCGACCCGCTCAAGCGCCTCGAGCTGGTGCAGCGGCGCATCGACCTGCAGGCCGAGCTGGAGCGGATGGGCACCACGGTCGACGTCACCGAGCTCGAGGCCGAGTTCGTGAAGGTGGCGAAGGCGTACGCCCAGCGCAAGGGCATCAGCTACGAGGCCTGGCGTGAGCTCGGGGTGCCCGCCGCCACCCTCAAGGCCGCCGGCATCGGCCGCGGTGCCGCCTGACCCACGTTTGCCCGGGCCGCCATCTCAGCGGCCCGTCAGCCGCCGGTTCTCGTCGCGGTCTCCCGTCCTCCGCGACGGGAGACCGCGGCAGGAACGGTGGTGACCCGGGGCGGTGGCGCCGGGTCGGGGCCGGGGCCGTTCAGGCGACGAGGGAGCGCAGGAGGGGAAGGCCGTCGGCCGATCCGAGCAGCTCGCTCGAGGCCCGTTCCGGGTGCGGCATGAGCCCCACCACGTTGCGCCCTTCGTTGCAGATCCCCGCGATGTCGTCGATCGAACCGTTCGGGTTCTCGACGTAGCGCAGCACCACCCGATCCTCGTCGCGCAGCTGCGCGAGGGTGGCCTCGTCGCAGGTGTAGTTGCCCTCGAAGTGGTTCACGGGGATGCGCAGCACCGCACCCTCCTCCGCCCGCCGGGTGAGCGCGGACTCGGTGGACTCCACCCGCACCGGCACGGTGGCGCAGAGGAACTTCAGGCCCCGGTTCTTCTGGAGAGCCCCGGGCAGCAGCCCGGCCTCGGTGAGCACCTGGAAGCCGTTGCAGATCCCCACGACGGGTCCCCCGGCGGCGGCGAACTCCGCCACCGCCCCCATCACCGGCGAAAAGCGGGCGATGGCCCCGGGGCGGAGGTAGTCGCCGTGGGCGAACCCACCGGGCACCACCACCGCGTCGACACCGTTCACGGTGGCGTCGCCGTGCCACAGCACCTCGGGCTCGCCGCCCACCAGGGCCACGGCCTCGAGCATGTCCTGCTCGCAGTTGGACCCGGGGAACAGGACGACCCCGACCCGCGTGGTCACGAGGCCGCTCCGGCGCCCGCCTCCAGCTCGACCACGGCGTCCTCGATCACCGGGTTGGTGAGGAAGCGTCGGCACATGTCCTCGGCCTCGGCCCGGGCGGCGGCCTCGTCGGCGGCGTCGATCGTGAAGCGGATGCTCTTCCCGACCCGCACGCCGCTCACACCGTCGAACCCGAGCGTGGGGAGGGCCCGCTCGATGGTGGAGCCCTGCGGGTCGGCGATGCCCTCCCGCAGGCGGACCTCGACGTGCACCGAGAAGATCATGGGCCGATCATCCCACACCCTCTCTGGAGGGCTCGAACGGCACCGCGCCGACTGCGGCTGCTCAGCCGTGCCAGTCCGCGAACGAGCGGCCGGTGATCCGCTCGTACGCCTCGACGTAGCGGCGGCTGGTGGCGGTGATCACGTCGGGCGGGAGCGGCGGCGGGGGCGGCTGCTTGTCCCAGTCGAGGTCGTCGAGGAAGTCCCGCACCGGCTGCTTGTCGAACGAGGGCGGGGTGGTGCCCGGCTCCCACCGGTCGGCCGGCCAGAAGCGCGACGAGTCGGGGGTGAGGACCTCGTCGGCCAACACCAGCTCGCCGTCGATGAGGCCGAGCTCGAACTTGGTGTCGGCGATGAGGATGCCCCGGGCCGCGGCCCACTCGGCCCCGCGGGCGTAGAGCTCGAGCGAGATCTCCCGCGCCTGCTCGGCCAGCTCGTTGCCGAGGATGGCCGACGCCGCCTCGAACGAGATGTTCTCGTCGTGGCCCTCGGCCGCCTTGGTCGACGGGGTGAACACCGGCTCGGGCAGCTTCGCCGATTCCAGCATCCCGCCCGGCAGGGGTTCGCCGTGCATGGTGCCGTCGCGGCTGTACTCCCTCCACGCCGAACCGGTGAGGTACCCCCGGACGATGCACTCCACCGGCAGCATCTCCGCCTTGCGGCACAGCATCACCCGGCCCTCCCACTCGGGCCGGCGGGCCCACTCGGGGAGGTCGACGAGTCGGGTCGACAGCAGGTGGCTGCCCACCACGCCCCGGAAGTGCTCGAACCAGAAGGCCGACATGGCAGTGAGCACCCGGCCCTTGTCCGGGATGGGCTCGGCCATCACCACGTCGAACGCCGACATCCGGTCGGAGGTGACCATCAGCAGGCGATCGTCACCCGCGTCGTAGATGTCGCGCACCTTGCCCGAGTAGACGTGCGGGAGTCCGTCGGTCGTCACAGGTCGCCTCCCAGCGGCCGCGGCGGCCGGACGAGGCCCGGGCGGGCCGACCGGCGCGTCAGAGGATGTCGCCCGGACGGTACCCGGCGCTCGACGGGTCCGCCGCCACGAGCTCCTCCACGGTGGCGACGAAGCGCTCGACCTGGCGCGGCGCGGTGCCGACGAAGTCGATGGGCCGGGCCAGCACCCCCGCCAGCTCGTCGGGGGCCAACCCGAGGCGGGGATCGGCCGCGAGGCGGTCGAGCAGGTCGTTGCCCTCGGCGCCCTCCTCCCGCAGCCGCAGGGCGGCGGCCACCGCGCTCTCCTTGATGGCCTCGTGGGCCTCCTCCCGCCCGACCCCGTGGCGCACCGCGGCCATCAGGACCTTGGTGGTGGAGAGGAACGGCAGGTAGCGGTCCAGCTCCCGCTCGATCACCGCCGGGTAGGCGCCGAAGTCGGCGAGCACGGTGAGGAACGTCTCGAACAGCCCGTCGACGGCGAGGAACGCGTCGGGCAGGGCGACCCGGCGCACCACCGAGCAGCTCACGTCACCCTCGTTCCACTGGTCGCCGGCGAGGGCGCCCACCATCGTGAGGTGGCCCCGCAGGATGGTGAGGAAGCCGCCGATGCGCTCGCAGCTGCGGCTGTTCATCTTGTGGGGCATCGCCGACGAGCCGACCTGGCCGGGCCGGAAGCCCTCGGTGGCCAGCTCCTGGCCGGCCATCAGACGGATCGTGAGGGCGAGGTCGGCAGGCCCCGACGCGGCCTGCACCAGGGCGCTCACCACGTCGAGGTCGAGCGAGCGGGGGTACACCTGCCCGACGTTGGTGAGCACGGCCTCGAAGCCGAGGTGGGCGGCGATGCGGGCCTCGAGCTGGTCGAGGCGGTCGAGGTCGCCGTCGAGGAGGTCGAGCATGTCCTGCTGGGTCCCCACCGGACCCTTCACCCCCCGCAGCGGGTAGCGGGCCAGCAGGTCGTCGACCCGGTGGAGGGCCTGGAGCAGCTCCTCGCCGGCGTTGGCGAAGCGCTTCCCGAGGGTGGTGGCCTGCGCCGGCACGTTGTGGGTGCGCCCGGTCACCACCGTGGTGGCGTGCTCGGCGGCGCGCTCGGCCAGCCGGGCCAGGGCGGCGAGCATCCGGCCCCGCACCAGCACGAGGGCCCGGCGCACCTGGAGCTGCTCGACGTTCTCCGTCAGGTCACGGGAGGTCATCCCCTTGTGGATCTGCTCGTGGCCGGCCAGGGCGGCGAACTCGTCGATGCGGGCCTTGACGTCGTGGCGGGTCACCCGCTCCCGTGCCTCGATGGACGCCAGGTCGACCTGGTCGATGACCCGGCGGTACGCCTCGATCGCCTCGTCGGGCACGGCGATGCCGAGATCGCGCTGGGCCTCCAGCACCGCCAGCCAGAGCTCGCGCTCGAGCACGACCTTGTGCTCCGGCGACCACAGCCGGGCCATGTCGGCGCTGGCGTAGCGGGCGGCGAGCACGTTGGGCACGCTCGAACGGGGCATCTGTCCTCCTGGGCGGGGCCCCGGGACGGGCACACCGGCCGGCCTGCCGGGCGGGAGCGGGACCGCTGCCAGGGTAAAGCACCGGCCCCGGGCGGCCGACGTTGAAGGGTGGACCTCGCGCCGCGCGCGGTCCTCACCCACCCCATGGCCCACCAGCACACCGCACACCAGCGCAGCCACCTCGACGAGCGCTGCGCTCGGCACCAGTTCGAGGCGGCCGTCGACCGGTGCCGCCAGTGCGGCCACGCCTTCTGCGGGGAGTGCCTGGTGTACAGCTTCGGGGAGCGGCAACCGCCCTTCTGCATCCCCTGCGCCCTGGCCGCCGCAGGGGTGCGCTCGAACGCCGCCCGACCGCCCGCGCTGCCCAAGAAGGAGCTGAAGCGGCGGCAGAAGGAGGCGGAGCGGGTGCGTCAGATGACGGCCCAGGCGGACGCGCAGACCGCGACGTCCGCCATCGACTGGAGCCTCCCGGTCAACGGGACCGACCCCAACCACGATCCGAACTACCCGCGCTTCGACGACGAGCCCTCGTCCCCTCCCGTGGCGCCCTCTCCCCCACCGGGCGCCAGCCGCAGGACCGGCCTGTTCGGGCGCCGGAAGAACAAGGTCGTGCCGTTCTGACCCACCGAGGCGCCCACCCTCGCCAGCGCGTGCGAACCTGGGCCCCATGAGCGACCGACCAGGCGAGATCCCTCCCCCCGCGACGCTCGGGGTGATGGGCGGCGGGCAGCTCGGCCGGTTCTTCGTCCGCTCCGCCCAGGACCTGGGCTACCCGGTGTGGGTCCTCGACCCCGACCCCGACAGCCCGGCCGGTCGGGTCGCCGACCGCCACCTGGTCGCCGCCTACACCGACCCCGACGCCCTCGATGAGATGGCCCGGGGCTGTGCCGCGGTGACGACCGAGTTCGAGAACGTCCCGACCGAGAGCCTGGCCCGCCTGGCGGGCGGCACCCTCGTGCGCCCCGGTCCCGCCGCGGTTGCGGTCAGCCAGGACCGGGCGGCGGAGAAGGGGTTCCTGAACGCGCACGGCTTCGAGACCGCGCCCTGGGTGGCGATCGACGACGCGGCCGCGCTCGCGGACGTGCCGGCCGGTCTCTTCCCTGCAGTGCTGAAGACGGCGAGGCTGGGCTACGACGGCAAGGGTCAGGTGCGGGTGGCCGACGCGGACGAGGCCCGCCGGGCGTTCGAATCGCTCGGGGGTGCGGCCTGCGTCCTCGAGAAGCTGGTGCCCCTGGCCGGCGAGCTCGCCGTCGTGCTGGCGCGCGACGCCCACGGCCACGTCGAGTCCTTCCCCGCGGTGGCGACCGTGCACGTCGACGGGATCCTCGCCCGGGCCTCGCTCGGCGACGTCGAGCCGTCGCTCTCGGCCCGGGCCCGCACGCTCGCCGCCGGCGTCGCCGAGGCGCTGTCCTACGTCGGGGTGCTCGCCGTCGAGCTGTTCCTCGTCGACGGCGAGCTGCTCGTGAACGAGATCGCCCCCCGCCCCCACAACAGCGGCCACCTCACCCTCGATGCCTACGGGGTCGACCAGTTCGACTGCCAGGTCCGCACCCTGTGCGGACTGCCACTCGTCCCCGCCATCCCCCTGGGCGACGCGGTGATGGTGAACCTGCTGGGTGACCTGTGGTTCACCGCCGACGGCGAGACCGAGCCGCCGTGGGCCGACCTCCTGGCGGTGCCCGGGCTGAGCCTCCACCTCTACGGCAAGACCGCCCCCCGGCCCGGCCGGAAGATGGGCCACTTCACCCTGGTGGGCGGGTCGGTGGCCGACCTGCACCAGCGCGCCGACGAGCTGTTCGGCGCCCTGGCGACCCGGGTCAGTCCGGCGGGAGACGGCTCTCCAGCACCGCTGCGGTCTGCCGGCTCCTGAACGCGTCCAGCCGCTCCCGGAGGGCGTCGTCGGTGTTCGCCAGCAGGGCCGCCGCGAACAGGGCGGCATTGGCGGCGCCGGCCTCGCCGATGGCGAAGGTGGCGACGGGGACGCCCTTGGGCATCTGCACGATGGAGTAGAGCGAGTCGACGCCCGACAGGGCCTTCGACTGCACCGGCACGCCCAGCACGGGCACCGTCGTCTTGGCCGCGAGCATCCCCGGCAGGTGGGCGGCGCCGCCGGCGCCGGCGATCACCACCTGCAGCCCCCGTTCCCGGGCGGTCTCGGCGTACTCGAAGAGCAGGTCGGGGGTGCGGTGGGCCGACACCACCCTGGCCTCGTGGGGCACGCCGAGCTCGGCCAGGACGTCGACGGCGGCGCTCATCGTGGACCAGTCCGAGGTGGAGCCCATCACCACGCCGACCTTCACGCCCGTCCCATCTCCCTGTGGCATGGCGTCGACTGTACGGCGCGGGGCGACGCCGGCCGGGCCTCGAGGGCGGGACGGCGTCGACGACCGGTGGGTCGCGGGCTCAGGAGGCGGCGACCGCCGCCGACGCGATGTCGTGGCGGTGGTGCATTCCCGGCCACGAGATCTGGGCCACGGCGTCATAGGCCCGGGAGCGGGCCGCGGCCAGGTCGGGGCCCTGTCCGGTGACCGCGAGGACACGGCCGCCGGCGGTGACCAGGCGACCCTCCCCGTCGATCCCCACACCGGCGCAGAAGACGCTCACGCCGTCGAGGGCCCGGGCCTCGTCGAGGCCCTCGATGACGTCACCGGTGCGGACGTCACGGGGGTAGCCCTCGGCGGCGCACACGACGGTGACCGCGGCACCGTCGTCGAACGTCGGTGCCCCGGCCAGCGCCCCCGCCGCCGCGGCGGCGAGGAGCTCGCCGAGGTCGGAGGTGAGGCGGGGCAGCACGACCTGGGTCTCCGGGTCGCCGAAGCGCACGTTGTACTCGAGCACCTTGGGTCCGGCGGGGGTGAGCATCAGCCCGGCGTAGAGCACGCCGCGGTAGTCGATGCCCAGCTGGCGCAGTGCGGCGAGGGTGGGGGCGACGGCGTCGTCCATCACCATGGACACCACGTCGTCGCCGGCCACCGGCACGGGCGAGTAGGCGCCCATGCCGCCGGTGTTGGGGCCGGCATCGCCGTCGCCGACGCGCTTGAAGTCCTGCGCCGGCGAGAGGGCGACGGCCTGGGTCCCGTCGCACACCGCCAGCACCGACAGCTCGGGACCGGTGAGGCCCTCCTCGATCACGAGGGTGCGACCGGCGTCGCCGAACGCCGCACCCGAGAGGTATTCGGTGACCGCGGCACGGGCCTCGGCCAGATCGGTGGTGACCAGCACGCCCTTGCCCGCGGCGAGGCCGTCGGTCTTCACCACGTAGAGCCCGTCGAGGGTGTCGAGGAAGGCGAAGGCCGGATCGGCCTCGGTGAAGGTGCCGTGGCGGGCGGTCGGCACACCGGCGTCGACGAGCACCTGCTTCATCCACGCCTTGGACCCCTCCAGGCGGGCGCCGTCGGCACCGGGCCCGAACACCAGCCGACCGGCGGCGCGCAGCTCGTCGGCGAGTCCCGCCACCAGCGGCGCCTCCGGCCCGATCACGTAGAGGTCGGCCTCGATCGCCGTCGGCGGGGTGTCGACCGACCCGGGGATGCCCGGGTTGCCCGGCGTCACCACCACCTCGTGGTGGCGCGCCAGCACGGTGGCCAGGGCGTGCTCCCGCCCGCCGGAGCCGACCACGCAGACCTTCATCCGTTCCTCCCTGGAATCTGCCGACCCGCGTGCCGTGCGGTCAGGCGTCGAAGTGCAGGAACTGGTCGCGACCGGGGCCCACGCCGACCAGGGAGATCGGCACGCCGACCTGCTCACCGAGGAAGGTGACGTAGTCGAGGGCCTCCTTCGGCAGCTGCCCCCGCTGGGTGACCGACGACAGGTCGGTGCGCCAGCCCGGCAGCTCCTCGTAGACCGGCGTGGCCTTGTGGAGCACCGACTGGTGGTAGGGCAGGTGCTCGATGCGCTCACCGTCGACCTCGTAGGCCACGCAGACCTTCACCGTGTCGAGGGCGTCGAGCACGTCGAGCTTGGTGAGGGCCAGCTCCGACAGCGAGTTCAGGCGCACCGCGTGGCGGAGCATGACGGCGTCGAACCAGCCGGTGCGGCGGCGGCGCCCGGTGTTGGTGCCGTACTCGTGGCCCACGTCGACGAGGTGGTCGCCGACCTCGTCGAACAGCTCGGTGGGGAAGGGACCGGCGCCGACGCGGGTGACGTAGGCCTTGGCGATGCCGATCACCCGGTCGATGTAGCGGGGGCCGATGCCGGCCCCGGTGCAGGCGCCGCCGGCCACCGGGTTCGAGGAGGTCACGAAGGGGTACGTGCCGTGGTCGAGGTCGAGGAAGGTGGCCTGGGCCCCCTCGAGCAGGACCTCCTGACCGGCCTCCAGGGCCTCGTGCACCAGGTTCACCGAATCGGTGATCATCGGCTCCAGCCGGGGGGCGCACTCCCCCAGGTACACGTCGGCGATCTCGTCGGCGTCGAGCGGGAGCTGGTTGAAGACCTTCGCCAGGATGGCGTTCTTCTCCTTCAGCACCCCGTCGAGCTTCTCGCGGAAGATCTTGGGGTCGAGGAGGTCCTGCACCCGCAGACCGACGCGTGCGGCCTTGTCGGCGTAGGCGGGCCCGATGCCCCGCTTGGTGGTGCCCACCTTGTTCTTGCCCAGGCGCCGCTCGGTGAGCTTGTCGATCTCCTGGTGGTACGGGAGGATCAGGTGGGCGTTGCCGCTGATCCGCAGGCGGCTGGTGTCGACGCCCTTGCCGGCCAGCACGTCGAGCTCCGCGAGCAGCACCCGGGGGTCGACCACCACACCGTTGCCGATGACGGGCGTGATGTGGGGGTAGAGGATGCCGCTCGGCACCAGCTGGAGGGCGAAGCTCTCACCGTCGACGACGATGGTGTGACCGGCGTTGTGGCCGCCCTGGTAGCGCACCACGAGGTGCATCTCCTTGGCCACGAGGTCGGTGAACTTGCCCTTCCCCTCGTCTCCCCACTGGGTTCCGACGACGACGGTCGCTGGCACGGCGTGCTCCTTGATCGCTGGTCGTGCCAGCGCTCGACGGCACGGCACCTGCTCCCGAGGGAACCGGGAAACAGTAGTCGGCCCCGCCGGCGAGATCGAAGGCGATGTCCTGCCTGCGGCCTACGACCGCTCGGTGCGGCCCTTCGTGCGGGCCAGGCCGGCCAGCATCAGGCCACCGACCAGGACGGCCGCACCGGACACGACCATGGCCCCGGTGTCCGACCCCGTGTAGGGCAGCTGGCCGGTGGCGGTCACCGCGGCCGCCGCCTCGGGAGCCGGCGTCTGGACCGTGCCGAGCACCTCGTCCGGGATCGTGGGCTGGGTGTCGGTGCTGGGCGGCGTCGACGTGCTGCTGGTCGAGGTCGAGGAGGTGGAGGAGGTGGAGCTCGACGTGCTCGACGTGCTCGACGAGGACGTCGAGGAGCTCGACGTCGAGGAGGACGTCGACGAGCTCGAGGTGCTCGAGGACGAGGTGCTCGACGAGGACGTGCTCGAGGTGGTGGGCACCGTGCCCTCACACACGTGGCTCAGGTTGAACAGGTTCGGCGTCTCCCCCACGTAGAACGCGTAGCTGTCGGACCCGGTCCGGAGGTCGGTGAGGGCGTGGCCGGCCGGGACGCCGACGAACACGTTGTCCATCTGGCTCCCGTTCGGGACGATCTGGTCGCCGCTGAACGTGACCACCTCGGTGCCGAGGTCGAGCGTGATCTCGGTGAAGGCGGAGCTGTCGTCGTTGGGGGCCAGGACGAAGTGCCAGTAGGCGAAGCCGTCGTCGGGGCAGTCCTTCTCCGCCCCCGCCGTGTCGTTGTGGAGGGCGATGGCGCCCGGGGGGACCGACGCCTCCACCGGGCCCTCGGCCCCCGCGACGCTGACGAAGGCGAACGACCCGCCGACGATGAGGGCGGTGGCCACGGTGCCGGTGAACGTCCGGCGCAGGGAGATCGACGACGACGACATGGAGCCTTCTTCCGGAGAGACCTGGTCCAGCGGTGTGGGGCCGGTTTCGCTCTCGCTCCCCGCCGGCTCAAGCGACCAGTTCCTCGCCAGGCGGATCGACGCTCCCCGGTCGCCGTCGCGGCGACGACCACCTCCTACATCGCCGTCGGCGACCCCTTCGCGACCGGACGCGACCCTCGACGCCGTGAATGGGCCGTTCGACCCACCGCGGCGGGTCGGGGGCGGCCGAGGTCACCCAGCGCGACGGTGCGGGCCACTCACCCCTCGAGCGGCCCGCCGTCGTCGCGCTGTGCGTGTCAGGCCTGCTGCGCCCGGGACCGCGCTCGCGCCAGGCCGACCAGGGCGGCACCGGCCGCGGTGACCGCGGTGCCCGCGACCAGCAGCCCGGTCGAGCGGCTGCCGGTGTAGGGCAGCTCACCGGCGACCTGGACGGCGCCGGCCACCTCGGTCGGGACCGGGTCGGTGGCCGGGGTCTGCACCGTGCCGAGCACCTCGGTCGGGATCTCCGTGGTCGGGGTGGTGCTGTCGGTGGTGGGGGTCGGCTCCGTCGTGGGCGGCACCTCGGGGGCGTCCTCACCCACGCACACGTGGCTCAGGTTGAACTGGTTCGGCGTGCGCCCCGAGTAGCCGGCCTGGGAGCCGAGGACCATGAGGTCGGTCAGCTCGTGGCCCTCGGGCACGGAGACGAACACGTTGTCCAGCTGGCCCCCGTTCGGGATGAGCCCGTCACCCGAGACGACCACGTCCTCGAAGCCGTCATCGGTCGCCAGGCGCAGGAAGATCGCGGTGAAGGTGGTCGACCCGTCGTTGGGGGCGAGCACGAAGTGCCAGTAGTCGCGTTCGGTGCCGGGGCAGTCGGTGCCCACCTCGGCGGTGTCGTTGTGGAGGGCGACCAGCGGGAACGACGGGGTCTCGTCGCCTTCCTGGGCGCCGGCCGTCGAGGCCGTGGCGACCACGCCGCCGGCGAGCAGGCCGGCCGCGGCGATGGCGAGGGTGCTGCGACGGAGCGAATGGAGCAGGGACATGTGGACCTCCGGGAGCCCCGGTACCACCACGGCGACCAGACGGCCGACCGGTCGGTACCGATCGAGTCTGGGGCCGGTTTCGCTCTCGCTCCCCGCTCGGCTCAAGCGACCAGTGAATCGCCGAACGGATCAATGCTCCCCAGTCGCCTGACGACGCACGGCGACATCCGTTGTTGTACCACCGCCCGCGTCGCGATTGCCACCGTTTGTGATCATGGCGCGGACGAATGAGGCGGATGGCCCACGACGGGCACGGGGCCCGTCCCTGCACCGCCCTGCGGCCGGCGCGCCCCGGGGCCGACCCCCGGGCGCGACCCGGTGGAGAGGGTCGGGGAGACCGGGCCGGACGCGAGGACGCGGGCCGCTCGTCGTTGAGCGGCCCGCGTCCTCGAGATGGGTCAGGTCAGGTCAGGACTGGTGCGCCCGGGACCGCGCCCGGCCCAGGCCCACCAGGGCGGCGCCGGCCACGGTGACCACGAGGCCCCCCGCCAGCAGGCCGGTGGACTCGCTGCCCGTGTAGGGCAGCTGGCCGCCGACCTGCACCGCGCCCGCCACCTCGGTCGGGACCGGATCCGGGGCCGGGGTCTGGACCACGCCGAGCACCTCGGTGGGAATCTCCGGCGTCTCCGGGACCTCCGGGACCTCCGGCGTCTCCGGGACCTCAGGCGTCTCCGGGACCTCCGGCGTCTCCGGGATCTCCGGGACCTCCGGGACCTCAGGCGTCTCCGGGACCTCAGGGACCTCAGGGACCTCCGGCGTCTCGGGCGTCTCCGGGTCGGGCGCGTCGCAGACGTGGCTCAGGTTGAACTTGTTGGGGGTCACCCCGGTGTAGCTGGCCTGCGAGCCTTCGGCGATCAGGTCGGTCAGCTGGTGGCCGGCCGGCACGGCGACGAAGAGGTTGTCGAGCTGACCACCGTTGAGGATGAGGTCCGCACCGCTGAAGGTGAACACCTCGTAGGTGCCGGGGCCGGTCGCCAGGCGCAGCTGGATGCCGGTGATGGCGGTGCCGCCGTTGTTCGGGGCGACGATGAAGTGCCAGTAGTCGCGGTCGCCGTCGGGGCAGTCGGTGCCGACGTTCGCGGTGGCGTTGTGCAGGGCGATGACCGGGTCGCCCTCCGCGGCGCTGGCCGCCGATGCCGAGGCGACCACGCCGCCGGCGAGCAGGCCGGCCGCCGCGACGGCGAGACCGGGACGACGGAACGAGTGGAGCAGGGACATGTGGGGACCTTCTTCCGGGAGGGGTCCGGTACCCACCGACGGCGGCCAGACCGTCGATCGGCGGGTACCGATCGGAGTCTGGGGCCGGTTTCGCTCTCGCTCCCCGCTCGGCTCAAGCGACCAGTGAATCGCCGAGCGGATCAACGCTCCCCAACTCGCCAGGCTCGCTGGCGATGGACTGGCTATAGACCACTTGTCGTGGTGCTGTCACCACGAAAAGTGGTTCTGGGCCGAGAATGAGCCGTCCGACCCAGCCGGCGGGGCGGAGGCCCGTGGGGGCCTCCGCCGGGGATCAGCGCAGGACCAGCTCGCCCTCGGCGCCGACGTCGACGACCACGGTGTCGCCCTCGCCGTAGGCGCCCTCGAGGATCGCCAGGGCCAGCTTGTCGGCGATCTCCCGCTGGATGACCCGCTTGAGGGGCCGGGCACCGAACGCCGGGTCGTAGCCCTCCGCGGCCAGCGCCTGCTTGGCGGCCGGGGTGACGTCCAGGCGCATGCGGCGCTGGGCGAGGCGACCGACGAGGCCCTGGAGCTGGATGTCGACGATGCGCTCGAGGTCGTCCTCGGTGAGCGACCGGAACCGGACGATGTCGTCGATGCGGTTCACGAACTCCGGCTTGAAGTAGTCCCGGGGGTCGCCGGGGAGGTTGGAGGTCATGATCAGCACGACGTTGGTGAAGTCGACCGTACGTCCCTGACCGTCCGTGAGACGGCCGTCGTCGAGCAGCTGGAGCAGGACGTTGAACACGTCCGGGTGGGCCTTCTCGATCTCGTCGAGCAGCACGACCGCGTAGGGGCGGCGGCGCACCGCCTCGGTGAGCTGTCCGCCCTCGTCGTAGCCGACATAGCCGGGAGGGGCACCGATGAGCCGGCTCACGGAGTGCTTCTCCATGTACTCGCTCATGTCGATGCGGACCATCGCCCGCTCGTCGTCGAAGAGGAAGTCGGCGAGCGACCGGGCCAGCTCCGTCTTGCCCACGCCCGTGGGGCCGAGGAAGAGGAACGAGCCGATCGGCCGGTGCGGGTCGGAGAGCCCGGCCCGGCTGCGGCGGATGGCGTTGGCGACAGCCTCGACGGCCTCGTCCTGGCCCACGACCCGCTCGTGCAGGACCTCCTCGAGGCGGACGAGCTTGGCCATCTCGCCCTCCATCAGCCGGCTGACGGGCACGCCCGTCCACTTGCTGACGACCTCGGCGATGTCCTCCTCGTCGACCTCCTCCTTGAGCATCTTCTGGGCGGCCTGGAGCTCGTCGAGGGCCTTGGTGGCCTCGGCGACCTGCCGCTCGATCTCGGGCAGCTGGCCGTAGCGGATCTCGGCCGCCTTCTCGAGGTCGGCCTCCCGCTCGAGCTCGAGGCGCTTGTTCTCGAGCTGCTCCTTGAGGGCGCGGATCCGGTCGATGGCGTCCTTCTCGGCCTGCCAGTGGGCCTTCATGCCCCGGATCTGCTCGTTGAGGTTGGCCAGCTCCTCGTCGAGGGCGGCGAGGCGCTCCTTCGAGGCCGCGTCGGTCTCCTTGGCCAGGGCGACCCGCTCGATCTCGAGCTGGCGGATGCGGCGCTCGACGACATCGATCTCGGTGGGCATCGAGTCGATCTCGATGCGCAGCTTGGACGCGGCCTCGTCGACGAGGTCGATGGCCTTGTCGGGCAGGAACCGACCCGTGAGGTACCGGTCGGAGAGCACTGCGGCGCCGACCAGGGCGGCGTCCTGGATGCGCACGCCGTGGTGGACCTCGTAGCGCTCCTTCAGGCCGCGCAGGATGGCGATGGTGTCCTCGACCGACGGCTGGTCGACGAAGACCTGCTGGAAGCGACGCTCGAGGGCGGGGTCCTTCTCGATGTACTTGCGATACTCGTCGAGGGTGGTGGCGCCGATCATCCGCAGCTGCCCGCGGGCGAGCAGCGGCTTGAGCATGTTGCCGGCGTCCATCGACCCCTCGGCGGCGCCCGCGCCGACGACCGTGTGCATCTCGTCGATGAAGGTGATGACCTCGCCCTCGGCGTCGGTGATCTCCTTCAGGACCGCCTTCAGGCGCTCCTCGAACTCGCCGCGGTACTTGGCGCCCGCCACCATCGAGCTCAGGTCGAGCGAGACGAGGCGCTTGTTCTTGAGGCTCTCGGGCACGTCGCCCTCGACGATGCGACGGGCGAGGCCCTCGACGATGGCCGTCTTGCCGACGCCCGGCTCACCGATGAGCACCGGGTTGTTCTTGGTCCGGCGGCTCAGCACCTGGATGACCCGACGGATCTCGTCGTCGCGGCCGATGACGGGGTCGATCTTCCCCTGGCGGGCGGCCTCGGTGAGGTCGCGGCCGTACTTCTCGAGGGCCTGGTACTGCTCCTCGGGGTTCTGGCTGGTGACCCGGTGGCTGCCCCGCACCTGGGCAAGCGCGGCGAGCAGGTCGTCGCGGCTGACGCCGAGCTGGTCGGCCATGGCCAGCAGCAGGTGCTCGGTGGAGAGGTACTCGTCGTGCAGCTCGCGCCGCGCCTCGTCGGCGCGGTCGAACAGGGCGGTGAAGTCCCGACCCACCCGCGACTCGCCGCCGTAGGCCTTCGGCAGGGACGCGACCGCCTCCTCCGCCGCGTTGCGCAGCTGGAGCGGCGCCACCCCGACCTTCTGGAGGATCGGTAGCACGATGCCCTCCTCCTGGCCCAGCAGGGCGAGCAGGAGGTGGTCGGGGGTGACCTCGGGGTTGCTCGCCGAGCGAGCGGCGGCGAGGGCGGTGTTCACCGCCTCCTGGGTCTTGAGGGTCCAGCGGTTCGGGTCGAGTGCCATGTCGGTGGCGTCAGCTCCTCGGTGGTGCGATCAGGATGTGGCGGAGCAGGCGCTCCGTGAAAGTTAACAACAGGATTGTCAACTTTGATTCCCGCCGGGAGAGGAAAACGTCCCGGTCCCCCGCGGTCGTGGCGCCCCCATTGCCACTCCAACTGCTTCTGGCATGCGTTGTGCACCCCTGGGGGTGCACAACGCATGCCAGAACGGGAGGCAGGACGAGGGATGCCGGGCCCCGGCGAGGTCGGACGGGAACGCCGACCCGGCCCGGCTACTGCTGCTGCTGGGCGAGGCGACGGATGACGGACGCGGCGTCGTCGTAGCGGGTGACGGCCTGGCGCACGGGCACGAGGTCGCGCCGGTGGGCCCGGTGGGCGGCGGCGACCGCGTCGGCGGCCTCGGCCCGCACCCGGGCCAGCTCGGCCTCGAGCTCGGCCACCCGGGCCTCCAGCTCGAGGACCCGCTTCACACCGGCCAGGTTCAGGCCCTCGTCGGTGAGGGCCTGGATGCGTCGGAGGTGGTGGATGTCGGCGTCGCTGTAGCGCCGGCTGCCGCCCTGGGTGCGGGCCGGCTCGAGCAGGCCCTTGCGCTCGTAGATGCGCAGGGTCTGCGGGTGCACGCCGGCCAGCTCGGCGGCGACGGAGATGACGTAGACCGCCCGCATCTGGGCGAGGCGGGGGTCTCGGGGATCGGAGGGCACGGATCACACCCCCAGGTGGGCTCGGGGAGCCTCGGGCAAGGTGGCGGCCATGGCCTCCACCGCGGCCCGCTGCTCGTCGGTGAGCTCGGTCGGCACCGCCACCTGCACGGTGACCAACAGGTCGCCCGTGCCCTTCTTCGTCTCGACGCCTCGGCCCCGGACCCGGAAGACCTTGCCCGACGGGGTGCCGGGCGGGACCTTCAGGGTGACGGTGCCACCGTCGATCGTGGGCACGGTGAGCTTCGTGCCGAGCGCCGCCTCGGCGAAGGTGACGGGCACGCTGAGCGTGAGGTTGCGGCCGTCGCGGCCGAAGACGTCGTCGCGGTCGACGTGCACGACCACGTAGAGGTCACCGGCCGGGCCGCCGTTGCGACCGGCCCCGCCCCGGCCCTTGAGCCGGATGCGCTGGCCGTCGTCGACGCCTGCGGGGATGCGCACCTTCACCTCGCGCGGCCGGCGCTCGATCCCCGAGCCCCGGCAGGTCGGGCACGGGTCGGTGATCACGGTGCCGGCGCCACCGCACACCGGGCACGGCGTGGAGAAGGAGAACATCCCCTGGTTGTCGTCGAGCACGCCGCGCCCGCCGCAGTTCTGGCAGGTGACCGGCCCGGTGCCGGGTCGGGCACCGGACCCGTGGCAGGTCGAGCACGGCATGTCGGACGTGAGGTGGAGGGTGGTGGTCACCCCCGCCACCGCCTCCCGGAACGGGAGGTGGAGCTCGGCCTCGAGGTCGGCGCCGCGCTGGGGGCCGCTGCCCCGCGACCCGCCGCCACGTCGACGCCCGCCGCCGAAGAGCCCGCCCAGCAGGTCGCCCAGATCGGCGCCCTGGAAGTTGAACCCGGCGGCCCCCGGGTCGAAGCCGCCACCGGCGCCGCCGCCGGGCCCGAAACCCATGCCCCCCATGGGGCCGAGCTTGCGGACCTCGTCGTACTCCTTGCGCTTGGCCTCGTCGCCGATCACGTCGTAGGCGGCCGAGACCTCCTTGAAGCGCTCCTCGGCGGCGGCGTCACCCGGGTTGGCGTCGGGGTGCAGCTCGCGGGCGAGCTTGCGGTAGGCGCGCGTGATCTCCTTGGCCGTCGCCGTCTCGGAGACGCCCAGGACCTTGTAGTAGTCCTTCTCGAACCACTCGCGCTGTGGTGCCACTAACCCCTGACCTTGACCATGGCCGGGCGCAGGACCCGGCCCTTCCACTCGTAGCCGGTGCGGAGGGTCTCCACGACGATGGACTCGCCACCGTCGCCCGGCTCGTGCATGACCGCCTCGTGGTGCGTGGGGTCGAAGGGCTCGTCGACGGGGTCGAGCCGCAGCAGGCCCTCCCGCTCGAGCACCTCGCCCAGCACCTTGGCGATCGGTTCCACGTCGGTGGCGCCGTGGCCGATGGCGGCGTCGCACGCGTCGAGCACCACCAGCAGCTTCTCGGCGAGGCCGGCCGCCGCGCGCTCGCGCAGCTCGGCCTCGTCACGGGCCACCCGCTTCTTGTAGTTGTCGAACTCCGCCTTCACCCGCAGGAGTGTGTCGCGGTACTCGTCGCGCTCGGCCGCGATGGCCAGCGCGTCGAGCTCGGCGTCGATGACGTCGGCGTCGTCCGGGAAGGACTCCTCGGCGCCGGCCGCCGCCTCGAGCAGCTGGTCGTCGGTGGGCTCGGCCGCCGGGTCACCCCCGGCGGCCTGGCCCTCTCCGTTCGTCACGTCACTTGCCCTCGTCGTCGACGATCTCGGCATCGACGACGTCGTCGTCGTTCGGCGCCGAGCTGCCGGTCGCACCCGGGCCACCGGTCGCGCCCGCCGACTCGCTGGCGGCCGCCTGCTGGTAGAGCTTCTGGGTGAACTCCTGGCTGGCGGTCATGAGGGCCTCGGTGCCGTTCTTGATGGCCTCGAGGTCGGAGCCGGAGATCGCCGTCTTGAGGTCGGCCAGCTTGGACTCGACGTTCGCCTTCTCCTCGGCCGAGATCTTGTCGCCCTGGTCCTTCAGGAGCTTCTCGGTCTGGTACACGAGGGTGTCGGCGGAGTTGCGGACGTCGGCCTCCTCACGGCGGCGGCGGTCCTCCTCGGCGTGGGCCTCGGCATCCTTCACCATCTGGTCGATGGCGTCCTTGGAGAGCGACGACTGACCGGTGATGGTCATCGACTGCTCCTTGTTGGTCGCCCGGTCCTTGGCCGACACGTGGACGATGCCGTTGGCGTCGATGTCGAAGGTGACCTCGATCTGGGGCACGCCACGCGGGGCCGGGGGCAGGTCGACCAGCTGGAACTTGCCGAGCGTCTTGTTGTACTGCGCCATCTCGCGCTCGCCCTGGAGCACGTGGATCTCGACCGACGGCTGGTTGTCCTCCGCCGTGGTGAAGACCTCGGTGCGGCGGGTCGGGATGGTGGTGTTGCGCTCGATGAGCTTCGTCATCACGCCGCCCTTGGTCTCGATGCCGAGCGACAGCGGGGTGACGTCGAGGAGCAGGACGTCCTTGACCTCGCCCTTGAGGACGCCGGCCTGCACCGCGGCGCCGATGGCGACGACCTCGTCGGGGTTCACGCCCTTGTGGGGCTCGTTGCCGGTCATCTCCTTGACCAGCTCGGCCACCGCGGGCATGCGGGTGGAGCCGCCCACGAGGATCACGTGCTGGATGTCGCCCTTGGTGAGCCCGGCGTCCTTGATGGCCTGCTCGAAGGGCACCTTGCAGCGCTCGAGCAGGTCGGCGGTCAGCTCCTGGAACTTGGCCCGGGTGAGCTGCTCGTCGAGGTGGAGCGGGCCGTCGGGGGTGGCGGTGATGAACGGCAGGTTGATCTGGGTCTGCTGGACCTGCGAGAGCTCGATCTTGGCCTTCTCGGCGGCCTCCTTGAGGCGCTGCACGGCCATGTTGTCCTTCGACAGGTCGACGCCGTGGGCGGTCTTGAACGACTCGACCAGCCAGTCGATGATCCGCTGGTCCCAGTCGTCACCGCCGAGGTGGGTGTCGCCGTGGGTGGACTTCACCTCGAAGACGCCGTCGCCGATCTCGAGCACGGACACGTCGAACGTGCCGCCGCCGAGGTCGAACACGAGGATCGTCTGGTCGGCGCCCTCCTTGTCGAGGCCGTAGGCGAGCGCGGCCGCGGTGGGCTCGTTGATGATGCGGAGCACCTCGAGGCCGGCGATCTGGCCCGCCTCCTTGGTGGCCGTGCGCTGGGCGTCGTCGAAGTACGCGGGCACGGTGATGACGGCCTGGGTGACGGTGTCGCCCAGGTAGGCCTCGGCGTCGCGCTTGAGCTTCATCAGCGTGCGGGCCGAGATCTCCTGCGACGTGTACGCCTTGCCGTCGATGTCGATGGTCCAGTTGGTGCCGATGTGGCGCTTCACCGACCGGATGGTGCGGTCGGGGTTGGTGATGGCCTGGCGCTTGGCGACCTCGCCCACCAGCACCTCGCCGTTCTTGGCGAAGGCGACGACGGAGGGCGTGGTGCGGCTGCCCTCGGCGTTGGGGATGACGACGGGGTCGCCGGCCTCCAGGACGGCGACGACCGAGTTGGTGGTACCGAGGTCGATACCGACGGCCTTGGGCATGGGTGTTGCTCCTGTGTTCGAGTGATCGGGTCGGGGGCGCCCCGGCAGCCGGCCGACCCTGCAGGTGTCTGTACAGGTGGCTGCCAGGAAACTTGAGTGCGATGGTAGCAACTTCTCGCGGACCGCCCACATTCCCGGCGGGACGGGTTTTTCTCCGGACGGCCGCCCGGGCGCCGAGGTGGGCGAGCGACGGCCCACGGCGCCTCCGGTTCGGATCGGGCGCGAGCCGTGGGGCAGACTGCCGCCATGACGTCGACGCTCGTGCTGCTCCGCCACGGTCAGAGCACCTGGAACCTCGAGAACCTCTTCACCGGCTGGTACGACGCGGACCTGACCAAGCAGGGTCGGGCCGAGGCGACCGCCGCGGGCAAGGCCATGGCCAAGGCCGGGCTGGAGCCCACGGTGCTGCACACGTCGATGCAGACCCGGGCCATCCGCACCGCCAACCTCGCCCTCGACCAGATGGGCCGCCTCTGGATCCCGGTGCGGCGCTCCTGGCGCCTGAACGAGCGTCACTACGGCGCCCTCCAGGGCCAGGACAAGAAGCAGGCCTCCGAGGAGTTCGGCGCCGAGCAGGTGTTCAAGTGGCGTCGCAGCTACGGCACCCCGCCGCCGAAGCTCACCCTCGACGATCCCCGCCATCCGGCCAACGACCCCCGCTACGCCGACCTGCCGCCGGACGTGCTTCCGGCCTCGGAGTGCCTCAAGGACGTCGTGGCCCGGATGCTCCCCTACTGGTTCGACGGCATCGTCCCCGACCTCCAGGCCGGCCACACCACCCTCGTGGTGGCCCACGGCAACAGCCTGCGGGCGCTGATCAAGCACCTGGACCGCATCAGCGACAAGGACATCGCCGGCCTCGACCTGCCCACGGGCGTGCCGATCGTCTACGAGCTCGGCGACGACATGCGCCCCGCGGAGAAGAAGGCCCCGCTCGACCGGGCCCTCGGCGACGTGGCCGCCATCAAGGCCGCGGCCGAGGCGGTCAAGAAGCAGGCCGGCTGACGCGACGCATCGGGGGCCGGCCGGGGGCCGACCCCGGAGCCGTCGTCAGGACGGCCTCGACGGATCAGGCCGGTCGGGCCTCCGCCATGGACGACGGGTACTCGAGCAGGTAGCCGCGCGACCGCACGGTCTTGATCACCAGGCCCAGCGGGGCGATGCGCCGCCGCACCCGCAGCATGTGGACGTCGAGCGCGTTGCGCCCCGGCGCCCCCTTCGGCCAACCCGCCCGGGCCAGCTGGTCCCGGCTCACCACCGCTCCGAAGCGGTCGAGCAGGGCGGCCATGAGCCGCGCCTCGACGGGCGGCAGCGACACCCAGTCGGGCCCCGACCGCAGCACACCGTCCGGGTCGAGGGCGGGTCGGACCGGCAGGTGGTTCTCGGCCCGTTCGGCCACCGAGCGGATGCGGGCGTCGATGTCGGCCTCGCTGGCGGGCATGCGCACCCAGTCCTCGAGGCAGTCGAGCACCTCCGGCGCCGGGGCGTCGGGCTCGACCAGCAGCACCCGGGGCCGACCCTGGGCCGCGAGCAGGTCCCGACGTTCCTTCTCCAAGGGCCACCGCAGGAGCACGACATCCACGGCCCAGGACGCTACGGAGGGCGTGTTGCCCGTCTGTTTCGTCCAAGTGAAGAGATCCTTCCCTCCCCGGGCCGGTTTCCGCGGCACGGCTCGGGCCGGCTCCGTAAGCTGCGGCAATGGCACGCGATGCATGGTTGAACCACCTCGCCCAGGTCCCTCTCTTCGCCAACTGCTCCAAGAAGCAGCTGCAGTCGGTGGCGGCCGCTTCGATCGAGCTCACCGTCGAGCCCGGGAAGGTGCTCGTCCGTGAGGGCGAGCCCGGCCACGAGGCGTTCGTGATCGTCGAGGGCAGCGCCACCGTCACCCGCAAGGGCGAGAAGATCGCCACGCTCGGCGCCGGCGACGTGGTCGGGGAGCTCGCTCCCATCACGGGTGGGGTCCGCACCGCCACCGTCACCGCCGACACCCAGCTCGAGCTGCTGGTGATCGGCCAGCGCGAGTTCGCGGGCCTCCTCGACGAGGTTCCCGGCCTCGCCGTGCTCGTCCTCCACAACCTGGCGCACCGCATGGTCGAGCTCGAGGAGCTCACCTTCCGGTGAGGCACCGACCGGACGCCCGTCCGGTTGGGGTCCGGCGGGGGCCGGCGGAGTAGGTTTGCGACCGCTATGGAACGCAAGCGCATCAAGGGCCCGGCCCTCGTCCTGATCATCGGTCTGGCCTTCGCCACGGTGACGGCCCTGTCGGGCATCGCGGCGTCGGTGTTCCAGCAGCACGACGACTCGCCGACCACCCGCGAGGTGTTCGGGGGGATCCCCGATGCGCTGAAGATCGCCTTCTACGTCCTGACCCCGATCCTGCTGGTCTACGGGGCGGTCCTCTTCGGCCAGCGGGTGAAGAACTGGGAGCGGGGCAAGCCCGACAACCGGGCCACCACCGCCAAGAACGTGAAGCGCCGCATGGCCGACTTCCGTGCCGGGGTCTACATGCAGACGCTGCTGCGCGACCCCGCCGCGGGCGTCATGCACTCGCTGATCTACTTCTCGTTCCTCATCCTGCTGGCGGTCACCACGATCCTCGAGATCAACCACCAGCTGCCCGAGAGCATGAAGTTCCTGAACGGGCAGGTCTACATGGCCTACTCGTTCGTGGGCGACGCGGCCGGCCTGGCCCTGTTCATCGGTGTCATGTGGGCGATCATCCGCCGCTACGTGCAGCGCCCCTACCGGATCCGGATCAAGACCAAGCCCGAGCACGCGGTGATCCTGGGCGTGCTGCTGGCCCTGGCGGTCACCGGCTTCTTCGCCGAGGCGTTCCGCATCGCCGAGACCGGCTACCCCAACTTCGAGAAGTGGTCGTTCATCGGCTACCCGCTGGCACTGCTCTTCGAGGACAACACCCACCTCGTCGGCTGGCACCAGGCGATGTGGATCCTCCACATCCTCACGTTCTTCGCCTTCCTCGTGATCATCCCGGTCACGATGCTGCGCCACATGTTCACGTCGCCGCTGAACATGTACCTGAAGGACCGCGATCGGCCCAAGGGCGCCATGAAGCCCATGCCGAACCTGATGGAGACCGAGCTCGAGAGCTTCGGTGCCTCCACCATCGAGGACTTCACCTGGAAGCAGCTGCTCGACACCGACGCCTGCACCATGTGCGGGCGTTGCACCTCGGTGTGCCCCGCCCACGCCACCGGCAAGCCGCTCGATCCCCGCGAGATCGTGCTCAAGACCGGCGAGGTCATGGCCCGCACCGGCGATCCCCAGGTGTCGCCCCCCATCGGCGTCGACCCCGAGATCACCGTCACCGCCGACTCCGTCTTCGAGCGCATCACGCCCGAAGAGGTCTGGGCCTGCACGTCGTGCAAGGCGTGCGACGAGAACTGCCCGGTCAACATCGAGATCCTCGACAAGATCCTCGACATGCGGCGCTACCTGTCGCTCATGGAGTCGAACTTCCCGACCGAGCTGGGCAACGCCTACCGGTCGATGGAGAACTCCGGCAACCCGTGGGGCATGAGCCAGGGCGAGCGGGCCGACTGGGCCGACAAGCTCGAGGGCATCGAGATCCTCGACGGCACCAGCCCCCTCGAGGCCGAGTACCTCTACTGGGTCGGCTGCGCCGGGTCCTTCGACGACAAGAACAAGAAGGTCACCCAGGCCATGGCCCAGCTGCTGCAGCGGGCCGGCATCTCCTTCGCCATCCTCGGCCCGTCGGAGATGTGCACCGGTGACCCGGCCCGCCGTTCGGGCAACGAGTACATCTTCCAGATGCTCGCCATGCAGAACGTCGAGACCCTCAACGGCATGGGCGTGAAGAAGATCATCACGCAGTGCCCGCACTGCTTCAACACGCTGGCCAACGAGTACCCGCAGATGGGCGGCACCTACGAGGTCGTGCACCACAGCCAGTTCCTGGAGTGGCTCATCGACCAGGGCAAGCTCGACCTCTCCCAGGCCAAGCTCGAGGAGCGGGTCGTCTACCACGACTCCTGCTACCTCGGCCGCCACAACGACGTGTACATGGCCCCCCGCAAGGTCATCGGCTCGCTCGGCGGCATCGAGATCGTCGAGGCCAGCCGCAACGGCACCAAGGGCATGTGCTGCGGCGCCGGCGGTGCCCGCATGTGGATGGAGGAGCACACCGGCAAGCAGGTGAACGTCGAGCGCTCCCAGGAGCTGCTCGCCACCGGTGCCACCAAGATCGCGGTGGCCTGCCCCTTCTGCTACATCATGATCGACGACGGCGTGAAGGGTCAGGGCGTCGACGAGGACGAGGTGAAGGTCGCCGACATCTCGATGCACATCCTCGACGCCATCGAGCGAGGCGAGCGGGAGGGCTTCCAGGTCGGTGCCGGAGCCGTGGACGACTGATCGCCCGAGGCTGCTGGTCGTCGCCGACGACCAGGACGCCGGGGAGCTCCTCACCCGCCTGCTCGACCGGGCGGGGTGGACCACCGACCTCGCCTACTCCGCCGCGTCGGGGCTCAGCGAGCTCGACGAGACCCAGTACGTCGGCCTGGTCATCGACCTGATCGACCCGTCCGCCGGCCTGCAGGTCCTCCAGACGGTGCGTGCCGACCCCGGCACCGCCACCCTGCCGGTCGTGGTGTGCGTCCGCCCCGGCGCCTACCCCGGTGACGCATGGATCACCGGGGCCGACGCCGTGCTGGTGCACCCGTTCGACGCCGACGCCCTGGTGGCCGAGGTGGCCGACGCCGTCGCCCGGCCGGTCGAGGACCGGGAGGCCCACCGCCAGACCCAGGTCGGCCTGTCCATCCCCGACGCCCCCGAGCCGCCCGCCCACTGACCCCACGCGCCGCCGCCCGGCCGCCGCGGGGGCGGGGCCCGGCTCTCGGTCGTGGGAGCGGCAGCGCCGCGGCCCCATGGACGCGTCGAGGCCGGCGCCCGAAGGCGCCGGCCTCGTCGTGCTGGCGGGTGTGACGATCAGCGGGTGGCTCAGACCGCCTCTGCGTCACGCTCGCCGGTACGGATCCGGACCACGGTGTCGACATCGGTCACCCAGACCTTGCCGTCACCGATCTTCCCGGTGGCGGCGGCCTCGACGATGGCGTCGACCGCCGCCGCCGCGTCCTCGGGGGCGACGATGAGGTCGAACCGGACCTTCGGCAGGAGGTCCACCTTGTACTCCGCACCTCGGTAGACCTCGGCGTGGCCACCCTGGCGACCGACGCCCTTCACCTCCTGCACGGTCATGCCGGTGACGCCCACGGCCTTGAGGGCCGCCTTCACGTCATCCACCTTGAACGGCTTGACCACTGCGGTCACGAGCTTCATCAGGAACCCTCCAGGTCACGGTCGTAGCTGATGCGGTCCATCGACGCGATGCCGCTGAAGCTGTAGGCCGTCTCGGCGTGCTGGGAGATGTCGAGGCCGATCTCCTCGGCATCCTCGTCGACCCGGAGGCCGATCGTCACGTCGATCAGCTTGCCGATGATCATGGTGACGATGAACGAGAAGGCGAGCACGGCGAACGAGGCCGCCGCCTGCTTGCCGAGCAGCTCGGCACCGCCGCCGAAGAACAGGCCGTCGGCGCCGGCCTCGTTGATGGTGGCGTCGGCGAAGAGGCCGAGCAGCAGGGCGCCGACGAGGCCACCCACCAGGTGCACGCCGACCACGTCGAGCGAGTCGTCGTAGCCGAACCGGGTCTTGAGGCCGATGGCCAGCAGGCAGAGGACGCCGGCGGCAGCGCCGATGATCATCGACGAGCCCGTGCCGACGAAGCCGGCGCAGGGGGTGATGGCCACCAGGCCGGCGACCGCACCGGAGGCAGCGCCGAGGGTGGTGGGCTTGCCGTCCTTCAGCCACTCCACGATGGTCCAGGCGACCATGGCCGAGGAGGCGGCGATGAAGGTGTTCATGATCGCCTGGGCGGCGAGGCCGTTGGCGGCGAGCGCCGAGCCGGCGTTGAAGCCCGCCCACCCGAACCACAGGATGCCGGTGCCCAGGACGGTCAGCGGCAGGTTGTGGGGGTGCATGCCCTCACGCGGCCAACCGCGGCGCTTCCCCAGCAGGATGGCCAGGGCCAGGGCGGCGGCACCCGCGTTGATGTGCACCACGGCACCACCGGCGAAGTCGAGCGCACCCAGGTCGAAGATCCAGCCACCGCCCCAGACCCAGTGGGCGACGGGGGCGTAGACGACGACGAGCCACACCGCGATGAACACGGCGTAGGCGCTGAACTTGAAGCGGTCGGCGGTCGCCCCGGTGATGAGGGCCGGCGTGATGATGGCGAAGGTCATCTGGAACGTGGCGAAGAGGATGATCGGGATGGTCAGGCCCTCCGCGACCTCCATGCCGACGTCCTTCATCGCCACGAAGTCGAAGTTGCCAACCCAGTCGTTGGTACCGCCGAAGGCGATCGAGTACCCGACCAGCACCCACAGCACGGCCATCAGGCCCATGGCGAAGATGTTCTGCATGAGCATGGCGAGCATGTTCTTGGCTCGGACCATGCCTCCATAGAAGAGGGCCAGGCCTGGCGTCATGAACAGCACCAGTGCGGTGCTGGCCAAGACCCAGGCGGTATCCCCGCTGTCGATCTCCATCGGTCTCCTTCCCTCGTGCCGGGCACTGGGGAGGGTCGACCCCGGGCCCGATCGGACAGGGGACAGATTCCGCTCAGAAAGTTTCTGAACTGTTTCGTCGCGTGCGACAGCGATGGAAGAGCCGCTTGTGCGTCAGGAACCGCAATCTGACGCGTTCGCGACATGCCGGTGGCGCGATCCGCACCCGCTCGACGGCTCGAGGAGGTGCCCCACGCCGCGGATGGTCCGCACCGACAGGCCGACGGGCGCGAGGCGTCCCGCGAGGCGGGCCAGCGCCGCCTTCAAGGCGTCGTCGGACGGGTTGCCTGCCGCGGCCATGAGCTGGTCGCGCTTCGCCACGTCGCGGTAGTGGTCGGCCAGCACCCGGGCGAGGCGCACCTGGCCCGGCGGGAGATCGACCCGCTGGCCGGCGAACTCGAGGGCATCGTCGTGCACCACCGGGCGGGCTGCGCACCGCATGCGCCCGACCAGCGCCGAGCATCGGGCGGCCGCGTCGTCGACCGGCGAGGGGGCGCGCACCCAGTCCTCCAACGGGCCACACGTCGGGGCGGGGGTGTCGTCCGCGAGCAGCAGCAGGCAGGGCCGCTCGAGGACCTCGAGCTCGCGCCGCCGGCCCTCGTCCTCGGGCCACAGCAGCAGCTCGACGCCCTCGGTGGCCGGGTGGCCGAGGAGCAGGGCGCGCAGGAGCGTGGGTGACGAGGGCGGGGTGTCGGGCCCGGCCAGCAGGGGCGCCGCGCTCATGACGGGCCCAACGGGGCTCGGGCGTCGGAGGACGGCCGCCGGAGGACCGTCACGGTGCACTCCGGCGAGGTGACGCGATCCGCCCGCTGCATGAACGGAAGGCTAGTCCGGAGCGGAAAGACCGGGGAAAGAAAGGTGCCGCCGACCTATGGGGTCGTGTTCAGCGGAAGTTCTCCCAGTAGCGGCTCGGTCGCGGCCCGACCTGGCCCTGGTACTTCGACCCGACCTCGCTGGAGCCGTAGGGGTGCTCGGCCGCCGTGGTCATGCGGATGAAGGAGATCTGCCCGATCTTCATGCCCGGGTACAACGTGATGGGCAGGTTCGCCACGTTCGACAGCTCGAGCGTGAGCTGGCCGTCCCACCCGGCGTCGACGAACCCGGCGGTGGAGTGGATCAGCAGGCCCAGCCGCCCGAGGCTCGACTTGCCCTCCAGGCGGGCGACCAGGTCGTCGGGGAGGGCGACGCGCTCGCTGGTGGAACCCAACACGAACTCGCCGGGGTGGAGCATGAACGTGTCGTCCTCGCCGATCTCCACCAGCTCGGTGAGGTCCTCCAGGTTCTGCTTCACGTCGATGTGGCCCATCGTGTGGTTGCGGAACACCCGGAAGTAGCGGTCGATGTGCAGATCGACCGAGGACGGCTGGATGCACGCCTCGTCGAGCGGATCGATGACGATGCGGCCCGCGGCCAGTTCCTCGCGGATGGTGCGGTCGGAGAGGATCACGGAGCGGCAGGCTACTCGCCGATCAACGACCGACGGGCTGCTCCGGCGGTGGCGCGCAGGCCCGCACCGCCCGGGCCACGATCTCGCGGATCCAGTCGTCGGTGACCGGACCGGGCCCGGTGAAGCGGCGGTGGAACACCGGGCCCACCACCATGTCGGCGAGGGTCCCCGGATCGAGATCGGGATCGACCTCGCCGCGCTCGATGCCACGGCCGATGGCGGCCAGCATCCGGCGGCGGCGGTGGGCCACGAACGAGCGGTGGGCGGCGGCCACCTCGGGGTGGCGCACCGCGGCGGCGACGACCGCCGGCAGGGCCCGGCCGATGTCGGACTCGCCGAGGGAGCGGTTGAGTCCGAGGGCGAGCGCCTCGAGGTCGCCGACCACGGAACCGGTGTCGGGGTCCGGGACGGGGGCGTGGCACGCGTGGTTGAGGACCGAGACCAGCAGCTCGGGCTTGCCCGGATAGCGGCGGTAGACGGTGGAGCGGGCCACGCCGGCGCGCGCCGCCACCTCCTCCACCGTCACCCCTTCGAAGCCCAGCTCGGCGAGGACGGTGAGCGCGGCGCGGGCGATGGCCTCGTCGACCTCGGCGCTGCGGGGCCGGCCGAGCGTCGGCCCGCCGGCCTCCACTGCCGTCACGTCAGCCCTCCGGAGCGGGCGCCGGGGCCTCGAACTCCCCGGCGTGCTCCTCGGCGTACTCGGCGGCCTGCTCCTCGCGGTCCTCCGGGCGGGCGTGGGCCGGCAGGGCGACGATGGCGACGACCACGCCGACGGCCGTGGCGATCGCCGCCACCGCGACGCCCCAGTGCACGGCGCTCACGAAGGCGGAGTTGGCGACCTCGACGAGCTGGTCGCCGACGCTGGCGAGGCCGTTGTCGGCCAGCTGCTGGGCCACGGTGGGCACCGCCCCGATGCTGTTGCGGGTGGCCTCCACCGCCTCGTGGGGCACCGGGGTGCCGGCGAAGAACGAGGTGATCTTGTCGCCGTAGGTGGTGGCCAGGACCGAGCCGACCACCGCGACGCCGAGGGCGCCGCCCACCTGGCGGGTGGTGTCGTTCACGGCCGAGCCGACGCCGGCCTTGAACAGCGGCAGCGAGCCCATCACCGAGTCGGTGGCCGGGGCCATGGTGAGGCCCATGCCGGCCGCCATCAGCATCAGGCGCCAGAAGATGTTGGCGTAGGGCGTGTCGGCCTGGAGCTGCGTCATCGTGAGCAGCCCGGCTGTGACCATCCCCAGGCCGATGGCCACGGTGACCTTGGTGCCGATGCGCTCGACGATGCGGGCGCTGAGCGGCGACACGACCATCATCGCCCCGGCGAAGGGGAGCATCCGGATGCCGGTCTCCAGCGGCGAGTAGCCCAGCACGAACTGGAAGTACTGGGTGAGCAGGAACAGGGCCCCGAACATGGCGAAGAACACGAGCGTGATCGCCATGCTCGCCGCGGTGAACCGGGGCTTCTTGAAGAACTTCACGTCGAGCATGGGGTGCGGGGTGCGCATCTCCCAGATGACGAAGACGAGCAGGAGGACCAGGCCGACGGCTCCCACCCCGAGGGTCTCGGGGCTTCCCCAACCCTTCACGGGGGCCTCGATGATGGCGTAGAGCAGGGCGCTCAGGCCGGCGATGGAGAGCACCGCACCGAGGGGGTCGAGCTTGCCGGCGTGGGGGTCCTTCGAGGTGGGGATCACGAAGAAGCCGGCGAGCATGCCGAAAACCACGATCGGGATGTTCACGAGGAACACCGAACCCCAGTAGAAGTGCTCCACCAGGAAGCCGCCGGTGAGCGGTCCCAGCGCGCCTCCGAGGCCGGCGACGCCCGCCCAGGCGCCGATGGCCTTGGGCCGCTCGTGGGCCGGGAACACGTTGGTGATGATCGAGAGGGTGGCCGGCATGATCAGCGCGCCGCCGATGCCCATGAACGCCCGGGTGCCGATGAGCTGCCCCGACGAGGTGGCGATGGCGGAAGCCACCGAGCCGATGCCGAAGATGATGAAGCCGATCTGGAGGGCGCCGCGCCGGCCGTAGCGGTCGCCGAGGCTGCCGGCGGTGAGCAGCAGACCGGCGAAGACGAGGGTGTAGGAGTCGACGATCCACTGGAGGTCGCTCGACGTGGCGTCCAGGTCCTTCTGGATGGTGGGGAGGGCCACGTTCAGGATCGAGTTGTCGAGCACGATCACGAGCAGGCTCACGCAGAGCACCACGAGGATCAGCCAGCGGCGTTCGAACGCCTTCTCCTGGATGTGCTGCGCACGTGTGCTCATGACCCACTCCCCACTTCCGTGTCCCCACGGCCGACTTCCGCGACGTTCGTGTCGCGGAAGTCAACCAGCGCCCGGGCGACCTTCACAACCTGCGGGGTCGAGGAATCTTCGGGACCGTGGCCCGACCTCGTAGGGTTCCGGCCGTGGCCAGCACCGACACCCTCCGGATCGGCACCCTCGGCGCCGCCGCCATCACCCCCAAGGCGCTGATCACGCCGGCGGCGACGGCGGCCCGGGCGGAGGTCGTCGCCGTGGCCGCCCGCGACCGTGCCCGGGCGGAGGCCTTCGCCACGAAGCACGACCTGCCCCGGGTGCACGGCTCCTACGCCGAGCTCATCGCCGACCCCGACGTCGACGCGGTCTACAACCCGCTGCCCAACTCGCTGCACGCCGAGTGGACCATCGCTGCCCTCGAGGCCGGCAAGCACGTGCTGTGCGAGAAGCCGTTCACCGCCAACACCGACGAGGCCCGCGAGGTGGCGGCCGTCGCCGAGCGCACCGGCCTGGTGGTGATGGAGGCCTTCCACTACCGCTACCACCCGCTCATGCGTCGGGCCGTCGAGGTGGCGCGCAGCGGCGAGCTGGGCGAGCTGCGCCACGTCGAGGCGTGGATGCAGGCGCCGCTCTACAAGCGCGCGGACATCCGCTACGAGCTCGACCTGGCCGGCGGAGCCACCATGGACCTCGGCGCCTACACGACGCACCAGGTGCGCACGCTCCTCGCCGAGGAGCCCACGGTCACCTCGGCGGTGGCAAAGGAGCGCTCACCGGGGGTCGACCGCTGGATGCGGGCCGAGCTGGCGTTCCCCTCGGGCGCGGTGGGCCGCACCACGGTGTCGCTGTACGGCGGCGTGCCGCTCCGGATCGGGTTCCACCTGGTGGGCTCGAAGGGCGTGCTCAAGGTGGTGAACCCGACCCTTCCGTCGATCTACAGCCGCTTCACGGTGAAGGTCGGCGGGACGCGACGCCACGAGTCGTTCCCCCGCACGCCGACGTACTCCTACCAGCTCGACGCGTTCGTGGCCGCGGTGCTCGACGAGGCGCCGCTGCCCACCCCGCCGTCCGACTCGATCGCCAACATGAAGGTGATCGACGACATCTACACCGCGGCCGGCCTCCACCCCCGCGGCACCTGAACCCCTCGCCCGCTCCCCTTGCGCGAAACGGTGCGCTCTTCGCGCGCCCGAGCGCACGAAAAGCGCACCGTTTCCGGTGTGGGGTGGATCAGGAGTCGCCCATGCCTGGCATGTTGTGGACGTAGGACTTCTCCTCGACCCGGCTCTTGATGCGCCAACCGGCCTCGGTGCGCACCAGCTCATCGACGTACCAGAGGCCGCAGTAGAAGACCTGCACCTTGTCGTCGCCGATCGGCATGACCATCGGGTTGTGGCAGATGGTCTTGGCCTTGGCGGTGTCCCCGTCGATCTCCACCTT
>Ga0164243_10002298_pt1 | contig 31801 bp, 29 predicted proteins | sample OricompcompostOP_FD_108781 | JGI IMG/M metagenome (GOLD analysis project Ga0164243, IMG submission 108781) | Organic Plus compost microbial communities from Emeryville, California, USA - Original compost - Organic plus compost (OP) | ecosystem: Engineered > Solid waste > Mixed feedstock >... | reverse complement strand
CCACGTCCTGACACCAGCCGCCGCTATCCCGGCGCGCCGCACTCGCCCGGGGCAATCACCGTGACCGCGGCGCTGCGGGCACGGCCCGACCCCGCATAACGGACGCGGGCATGCCGGCTGTGGGGTGGCCCGGCATGCCGCCTCGCGGATGTGGCCGCCCGCCGAGCCGCGAGATGCCGGGCGGCCGCAGCCGGAGCGGGGTGCCGACTGGCCGGATGGTGTCCGGGGTGTCGGCTGGCCCGGTGGTGTCCGGGGTGCCGGCCGCGGGGGTGTTGTCGGGTTGCTGGCTGGCCCGGTGGTGTCCGGGGTGCCGGCCGCCGGGGTGGCGTCGGGTTGTGCCGGCTGCCGGGTGGCGTGTGGATGACAGGTGACCTTGGGGATGCCGGGCCGGAGGCGGCATTGGAGTGTGGAAAGGCCCCGCCGGAGGCGGGGCCTTTCCTTGGGGCTTGACCTACTAGGCCAGGCCGAGGTCGGCCTCGAAGGCGCCGGCTTCCAGGCGGTTCTTGATGGCCGTGAGGAAGCGGGCGGCGTCGGCGCCGTCGACGATGCGGTGGTCGTACGACAGGGCCAGGTAGACCATCGAGCGCGGCACGATGACCTCGCCGAGGGTGGGGTCGTCGACCACGACCGCGCGCTTGACGACGGCGCCGGTGCCGAGGATCGCGACCTGGGGCTGGTTGATGATCGGCGTGTCGAAGAGCGCGCCGCGGCTGCCCGTGTTGGTCAGGGTGAAGGTGCCGCCGGAGAGCTCGTCGGGGCTGATCTTGTTGGCGCGGGTGCGCTCCGCCACGTCGGCGATGCGGCGGGCGAGGCCGGCCAGGTTGAGGTCGCCGGCGTTCTTGATGACCGGGACGATCAGGCCCTTCTCGGTGTCGACCGCGATGCCGAGGTGCTCGACGTCGTAGTAGGTGACCTCGCCGGCCTCCATGTCGATCTTCGAGTTGACCATGGGGTGGGTGCGCAGGGCCTCCACCGCCGCCAGGGCGAAGAACGGCAGGAACGACAGCTTGACGCCGTGCTGGCGGACGAACTCGTCCTTGGCCCGCTGGCGCAGCTGCGCGATGCGGGTGACGTCGACCTCGACCACCGTCGTCAGCTGCGCCGAGATCTGCAGCGACTCGACCATCCGCGTCGCGATGGTGCGGCGCATGCGGGACAGCTTCTCCACCCGGCCGCGCAGCGGGCTCGGCGCGGCGGCCGGGGCCGCGGGAGCCGCAGCCGGCGGCGCCGACGGGGCCGCGGCGGCGCGGGCCGCCTCCTCCTTGGCCTTCGCCGCGGCGTCGAGCACGTCCTGCTTGCGGATGCGGCCACCGACGCCGGTGCCGGTCACCGTCGACAGGTCGACGCCCTGGTCGTTGGCGAGCTTGCGGACCAGCGGCGTCACGTAGCCGTTGCCGTCACCGGTCGCCGGCGCCACCGACGGCGCGGTGCGGGCCGCGGCCGGGGCCGGCTCGGCGGACGGGGCCGGGCGTTGCGCGGGAGCCGGCGACGACGGCGCGTGCGACGGGCGGGCCGGGGCCGGCTCGTGCTCCTCCGAAGCCCCCGGACGCGACGGCGGCGCGGCGGCCGCGGGCTCCTCCGCCTGCGGCGCGGGCGTGGCCGCCGAGGCTCCCGCCGGGGACGCCGGCGCGGACTGCTCCGCGGGGGACGCCGGCGCGGGCTGGCCGGCCGGCGCCGAAGCCGGCGCGCCACCCGACGACGCCGCGCCGATCACCGCGAGCGCGGCGCCGACCTCCGCCGTCTCGTCCTGCTGCACCTTGATCTCCAGCAGCGTGCCGGCGGCCGGCGACGGGATCTCGGTGTCGACCTTGTCGGTGGAGACCTCCAGCAGCGGCTCGTCCGCCTCGACGGTCTCGCCGACCTGCTTGAGCCAGCGGGTCACCGTGCCCTCGGTGACGCTCTCGCCGAGCGCGGGCATCGAGACCACAGTGGACTCACCCGGACCGGACGCCGCCGCGCCGGACGGCGCCGGCGCCGGCGAAGACTCCGCGGCCGCCTCGGCCGGAGCCGGAGCCTGCGGCTCCTCGGCCGGAGCCTGGGCCTCCTCGGCCGGAGCCGACGACGCCGCGGCCGGCGCCGACCCGTCGGACCCGCCGTCGATCACCGCCAGTTCGCTGCCCACCTCGGCCGTCTCGTCCTCGCGGACCACGATCCGGCTCAGCACGCCGGCCGCCGGCGACGGGATCTCGGTGTCGACCTTGTCGGTGGAGACCTCCAGCAGCGGCTCGTCGGCCTCGACCGTGTCGCCCTCCTGCTTCAGCCAGCGGGTGACGGTGCCCTCGGTGACGCTCTCGCCGAGGCGAGGCATGGTGACCGATACCGGCATCTCTCTCAGGACTCCTTCGTCGAACGACCGTGGATGGGTCGGGGTCAGGCGTGGGCGTGCAGCGGCTTGCCGGCCAGGGCCAGGTGGGCCTCGCCGAGCGCCTCCGACTGCGTCGGGTGCGGGTGGATGAGCTGGGCCACCTCGGCCGGGTAGGCCTCCCAGTTGTAGATCAGCTGGGCCTCGGCGATCAACTCGCCGACCCGTGCGCCGACCATGTGGATTCCGACGACCGGCCCGTCGTCGACCCGGACCAGCTTGACGAAGCCCTGTGTCTTGAGGATCGAGCTCTTGCCGTTGCCGCCGAGGTTGTAGTTGTACGTCGAGATCCGGTCGGCCCCGTACCGCTCCTTGGCCTTGGCCTCGGTGAGCCCGACGGACGCGAGCTCCGGGTCGGAGTAGGTGACCCGCGGGATGCCCGCCTCGTCGATGACGGCCGGGTTGCGGCCCGCGATCTCCTCCGCGACGAAGATGCCCTGCTGGAAGCCGCGGTGCGCGAGCTGCAGGCCGGGCACGATGTCGCCGACCGCGTACACGTTGGGGACGCTGGTGCGCAGCCGCTCGTCGGTGACGACGAAGCCGCGGTCGAGCTTGACGCCCTGCTCCTCGTACCCCAGGTTGGCGGTGGTCGGCCCGCGGCCGACCGCGACCAGCATGACCTCGGCCTCGACGGTCTCGCCGCCGGCGATCGTGGCACGGACGCCGTTCTCCGTGCGCTCGACCTTCTCGAACGGCTTGCCGACCTTGAAGGCGATGCCGCGCTTGCGGTACGCGCGCTCCAGCGCCTTCGACAGCTCCTCGTCCTCGGCGGCGACCAGCCGGGGCAGCGCCTCCAGGATCGTCACCTCCGCGCCGAACGACCGCCACGCGCTCGCGAACTCGACGCCGATGACGCCGCCGCCGAGCACGATCGCCGAGGCCGGCACGCGGTCGAGCTGGAGCGCGTGCTCGCTGGCGATGACCCGCTCGCCGTCGACCTCGAGGCCGGGCAGGCTGCGCGAGTACGACCCGGTGGCCAGGATGACGTTGCGGCCGGTGTAGCGGGTGCCGTCGACCTCGACCGCGTTCGGCGCGACCAGGGTGCCGTGGCCCTCGACGTACGTGATGAGCTTGGCCGACTTCACCAGCCCCTGCAGGCCCTTGTAGAGCCGGGCGACGACGCCGTCCTTGTAGGTGTTGACGCCGGCCATGTCGACGCCGAGGAGCTCGGCCTTGATGCCGAACGCCGCCGACTCGCGGGTCTGGTCGGCGACCTCGCCGGCGTGCAGCAGCGCCTTGGTCGGGATGCAGCCGCGGTGCAGGCACGTCCCGCCGAGCTTGTCCTTCTCGATCAGAGCCACGGAGAGGTCAAGTTGCGCGGCGCGCAGCGCGGCCGCGTAGCCGCCGCTGCCACCTCCGAGAATCACGACGTCGTAGGTTGCGTCGTTCGGCTGGCTCACAGTTATCTCCCAGGTCGCGTGGGGCTACCTGGGCCATCTTGTCACTTGTGGAGGCCGCGCGCGTAACGAGGTGTCCGGCGACACCGCCCGGGGACGTACGCTTGCGGCAGTCTTCGATGCCCGAGACGCAGGGGAGGGTCGGTGTCCTGGTTCCGGCGCCGCAAGGTGTCGCCCGGTCGGCAGGGAGAACGGCCCGCGGCGCAGGCCGATCTCGACCATCTTGAGAACTTTGTCCGCACCCGCCGCGGTGTGGAGGCGTTCATCGAGCCCCGGACGACCGTCACCGAGACCACAGTGATGCTGATCGCACACGACGGCGAGTGGACCCGCCGGCGAATCGACGGGCCCGACGGGGCCCGCCGCTTCGCCCACCGGATGGCCATCCCGATCTACGACGTGCGGCTGGTCGGCTATCCGCAGCGGATGCGCGACTACAACGAGCGCCGCAAGCGGGCGGCCAACTAGCTACTCGGCCGCGATCCGGTCGACCAGCTCCAGAAGGGTACGGACCGGCACGCCCGTCCCACCCTTCGCCCACCAGCCGGTCGGCTCGCCGGAGTGGTAGCTCGGCCCGGCGATGTCGATGTGTGCCCACGGCACCCCCTCGGCCACGAACTCGCGCAGGAACACGCCGCCCTGCAGCATGTGGCCGGCCCGGTCCATCACGGCGTTGACCTGCGAGATGTCGGCGACCTCGGAATCCATGCCGGCGCGCACGTCGTCGGGGAGCGGCATCGGCCACGCCGCCTCGCCGACCGCGTCGCCGGCGTCGCGGACCCGCTCGCACAGCTCCGGGGTGCCCATCACCCCGGCGACCCGCTTGCCGAGCGCCACCACCTGGCCGCCGGTCAGCGTCGAGGTCTCCAGCAGGTAGTCGCAGCCGTCGGCGCAGGCCCGGGCGATCGCGTCGCCCAGGATCATGCGTCCCTCGGCGTCGGTGTTGAGCACCTCGACCCGCTTGCCGTTGAACATCGTGACCACGTCGCCCGGCCGGTACGCGGTCGCCGACGGCATGTTCTCCGCCATCGGCAGGTAGCCCGTCACCTCGACGTCGGGTTCGAGAGCGGCGACCGCGAGCAGCGTGGCGGCGACCGCGGCGGCACCCGCCATGTCGCTCTTCATCTCCCACATGCCCTGCGCCGGCTTGATCGAGACGCCGCCGGTGTCGAACGTGATCCCCTTGCCGACCAGCGCGACGCGCTTGCGCGGCCCGTCACCCGCCGGCCGGTACGCGATCCTGACGAGCCGCGGCGGCGCCGAGGAGCCCTGGCCGACCGCGACGATGCCGCCGTACCCGCCGGCCGCGAGCTGCTCCTCGTCGAGCACCTCCACCTCGAGCCCGGCCTGCCGGGCCGCCGCGGCGACCGCGTCGGCGAACTGGGGCGGCCGAAGCTCGTTGGGTGCCGCGTTGACCCAGTCCCGGCAGAGGGTCACCGCGCCGACGACCACCAGCGCGCGGGTGACCTCGTCCCGGGCCGCCTTGTCGTCGGCGTCCGGCACCAGGATCGCGATGTCGCCGACCGGCTGGCGCGGCGCCGGTGTGCTCTTGTAGCCCGCGAACCGGTACGCCCCCAGCAGCGACCCTTCGGCCACGGCCCGCAGCGCGGCGGGCCCGTCCTCGTCGTCGGGGAGCGGCAGCGCCACCGCCACCGAGGCGGTGCCGGCGAGGGCCCGGATCGCGGACGCGGCGGCCCGGCGCAGCGACTCCGGCGCGGGTGCCGCGCCGGTGGGCTCCGGGCCGAGCCCGACGGCGGTCACCACCGGGGCGGTCACCGTGCCGAGCGTCGCCAGCTTGGTCACCTCGCCCGGCGCGCCGGTCGCGCCGAGCCGCGCCAGGGTCTCGGTGAGGCGGCCGTCGAAGGCCGCGGCGATGCTCTCCGCCCCGCTGGCCAGCAGCAGCGTGCGCGCCCCCGGGGAGTCGGCCTCGGCCAGGCTGTGCACGCCGATGACGACGGCGTCGACGGCCAGCTCGGCGGGGTCGGTGTCGACCAGGCTGAGGGCGGTGGTGATGGGCGGGGTCACGCGGCGGCTCCGGCGGGCTCTCGATGTCGGCCACTCGCGGCGGCCATCTTGTCCCGCCGATGCTAACCACCGGTGGCCGCACCGGTAAGTTGCCACCCATGACCGACGGCGTACCGCTGCGTTCCCCCATCCACGACCGGCACGTCGCGCTCGGCGCCAAGTTCGCGCCGTTCGGCGGTTGGGAGATGCCGCTGGAGTATCCGGGCGGCGGCGTGCTGCGCGAGCACGCGGCGGTCCGCTCCGCGGTCGGCGTCTTCGACGTCTCGCACCTCGGCAAGGCCCGGATCCGCGGCGCCGGCGCCGCCGACTTCGTCAACCGCTGCCTCGCCAACGACCTCGGCCGCATCGGCCCCGGCCAGGCCCAGTACACGCTCTGCTGCGAGCCCGCGACCGGCGGCGTGGTCGACGACATCATCGCGTACCTCTACGGCGACGACCACGTCTTCCTGATCCCGAACGCGGCCAACACCGCGGACGTCGTCCGCCGCCTCCGGGCGGCGGCGCCGCCGTCGGTCACCGTCACCGACGAGCACACCGGGTACGCGATCTTCGCGGTCCAGGGCCCCCGGTCGGCGGACGTGCTCGCGACCCTGGGCCTGCCCACCGGCCACGAGTACATGAGCTTCCTGCCGGGCTCGCTCGGCGGTGCCGACCTTGTCGTCTGCCGCACCGGCTACACCGGCGAGCACGGCTACGAGCTGGTGGTGCCGGCCGACGGCGCCGGCGCGGTGTGGGACGCCCTGTTCGCCGCCGGCGAGCCGGCCGGGATCCTGCCGTGCGGGCTCGGCGCGCGCGACACCCTGCGCACCGAGATGGGGTACGCCCTGCACGGCCAGGACCTCTCGCCGGACATCACCCCGGTGCAGGGCCGCGTCGGCTGGGCGGTCGGGTGGAAGAAGCCGGAGTTCTGGGGCCGCGAGCCGCTGCTGGCCGAGAAGGAGGCCGGGCCGCGGCGCACGCTGCGCGGCCTGGAGGCGGTCGGTCGCGGCATCCCGCGTCCGCACATGGCCGTCTACGCCGGCGACCGACTGGTCGGCGAGGTCACCAGCGGCACGTTCTCGCCGACGAAGAAGGTCGGCATCGCGCTGGCCCTGCTGGACACAACGGCCGACCTCGAGGACGGCGACGTGGTCGAGGTCGACATCCGCGGCCGCCGCGCCGCGATGCGCGTGGTCAAACCCCCCTTCGTCCAGCCCTCCGTCCGCTAGCGAAGCAAGGGCCCCTTCCTAACGCTTTTGAGGTGGAAGGGGCCCTTCCTAACGGCTACAGCGTCAGGGCGACCAGGGTGAGGGTGGTGGCCAGTTCGGCGGCGGCGCCGAGGACGTCGCCGGTGATGCCGCCGAGGCGGCGGACGGCGTGGCGGACGAGGAGCGCCGTGGCGGCCACGGCGGCGGCGACCGCGAGCGGGCCCTGCCACGGGCGGCCGGCCGTCGCCGGCACCGCGAGCGCTGCCACCAGGAGGGTCACGACAACCAGCGCCGGCGCGCCGACGGTGCCGGCGACCAGTGCGCCGAGGCCGTCGGGGCGGGCGGCAGGCACCCCGCGCCGGCAGGCCCAGGTGACCGCGAGCCGGCCGGTGGCGAACGCCGCGACCACCGCCGGCCACCCCACGGCCGCCAGCGCCGCCGCCTGGAGCAGGACGGCGACGGCCAGCGCCACCACCCCGAACGACCCGATGTCCGGACGCTTCATGATTGCCAGGGCGGCGGGCCCCGACCGGTACGAGCCCAGGCCGTCGGCGGTGTCGGCGAGCCCGTCGAGGTGCAGGCCGCGGGTGAGCAGGGCGGCGAGGGCGACACCGACGCCGCCGGCCACCAGTCCCGGCGCGCCGGCCGCGCGCAGACCCACCACGGCGCCGCCGACCACGGCACCCAGCGCGGCGCCGACCAGCGGGGCGAGGCGCATCGCGGCGCCGGCCGCGGTTCGGTCGACCCGTCCCGCGCGCAGCGGCAGGACGGTGAAGGTCGTCAGCGCCAGCCGCAGCCCGTCAGGCACCGCGGGACGGCGCGTCCGTTCCGCTCCCCGCCGTCGAGCCGGCAGTGCCGCCGTTGCCGCCCGCGCCGGCGGACTTCGGCGGGAACCAGGCGTCCAATGCGGACGCCGGTCCCTCCGGGGCCCGCGAGCCCGGTGCGGGCCCGCGCTCGGCCGGCGGCGTCGCGGGATCGGCCGGCTCCCCGGCCGGCGGCGCCTCCGGTGCCGGCGGGAACGGCTGGCCGGGACCCGGCGGGTACGGCTCGGCGGACGGGCTGTCCCCGCCGTCGGGCTCCGCCGGCGGCGTGTCGCCGCCCGGCCCGTCGCCGCCGCCGCCCGGCCCGTCGCCGCCGCTCGGCTCGTCGCCGCCGGCCGGATCGTCCTCGGCCGGATCGTCCTCGGCCGGATCGTCCTCGGTCGGGTTGGTGCCGGTCGGGTTGGTGCCGGTCGGTTTGCTGCCGGTCGGGTCGGTGTCGGTCGGGTCGGTGTCGGCCGGGTCGGTGTCGGCCGGGTCGGCGTCGGACGGGTCGGCGAACGCGTCCTGCCGCGCCAGCGTCTCGTCGTCCGGCGCCAGCGCCGGGTGCACCGGCAGTGCCGCCGCGAGCCCGATCGCCGTGCGCAGCAGCGGCAGCGCGGCCAGCGCCGTCGCACCCTCGCCGAGACCCAGCTTGAGGTCCATCACCGGCGTCAACCCGAGCACGTCGGCGGCGTGCCGGACGGTCGGGTCGCCGCCGTGGTCGGGCAGCAGGCACCAGTGCCGCGCCTGGCCGGCGAGGTCGCGGGTGACCAGCGCGGCCGCCACGCCGACCGGGCCGTCGACGAGAACCGGCACGCGGCGGGCGGTGGCGCCGAGGATGAGGCCGGTCGCCACGGCGATGTCGCCGCCGCCCAGGTCGGCCAGGATCTGCTTGGCGGTGCGCGCGCTGCTGCGGATCCGGTGCATGGCGTCGCGGACGGCCGCGCAGCGGATCATCCAGGCGTCGTCGTCGATCTCGCCGCCGGGCACGACGACCCGGCCGAGCACGGCGGCCGGCTCGGCTCCCGTGGTCGCCGCCAGCACCGCCGCGGCGGCCGTCTCGGAGCCGGCGCCGCAGGCCGCCACGACGAGCACGTCGACGCCCGCGTCGGAAGCCTCCTCGGCCAGCCGCCAGCCGTACCGCAGGGCCGACTCGACCTCCTCGGCGGTGAGCACCGCGCGCTCCTCCATCGCCGCGCACGCCGGCGCGTCGACCACCTGGAGCGTCGCGCCGGCCTGCGCGGCGAGCCGCGCGATCGGGCCCTCGCCGGCCCGGGCCTGGTCGGCGCGGCGCCGCGACTCGCCCGGCATCGTGCCGGCGGCCGCGCCGCCGTTGTGGTCGCCGCGGATCAGCACCACGCGCGGCGTGGCCCACGGCTGCGGCACCTCCCGACCCTGGGTGGCGGCGGCGAAGGTGACCACCCGCTCCAGGTGGCCCAGCCCGGCGCCACCGAGGTCGAGGGTCAGCAGCCGGTCGCGCGCCTGCGCGGGTGTGTACTCGTCGGGCAGCGGAAGCGCCATGCCCTGCTGGATGACCATGCCCGTGGCGAGGGCCGGCAGCGTCATCGTCGGGGCCGACCAGGCGGGCTGCCGCTCCGTACCCGGCGCGGACGAGGAACCACCCGCGGGCGGAGGCGGCGTCGGGGTCAGCACCTCCGGCGAGGTCGCCGGCACCGCCGGCACCGCCGGCACGGCCGGCGTGGTGATCGACTCCGGCACCGCGCCGGGCTCCAGCTTGAGCCAGGCGGCCTGGCCCGCGACGACCAGCACGACCGCGTCCGCCGCGTCGGCGACCGCCCGGTTGGCGGTGCCGAGCGCGTCGACGAAGGCCCGGCCGACCGGCGTCGCCGGCACGAGCGACAGGCCCACCTCGGGACTGACGATCACCAGGCGGGCGGCGCTCTCCCGGACGGCGGTGGCCAGGTCGGCGATCGTCGCCAGGTCGTCGGCGGGCTGCCGCTCCGGTGCGATGACGGCGGTCACCCAGCCGCCGAGGTCGTCGATGAGCAGGGTCTCGCCGGCCTCCGCCGAGGAGATCAGCGAGAGCAGGCGGGCGGGGTCGTCGCCCACCTCCTCGGTGGGCCAGGCCGCGGGACGCCGCTCGCGGTGGGCGTCGATCCGCGCCTTCCACTCGGCGTCGTCGCCGGCACCGGTCGCCACATAACGGACAGGACCGCCGTCACCAACCAGGGACTCGGCGAACTCGGACTTCCCGGACCGGATCCCGCCGAGGACGAGAACGGTGCGCCAGCCGTCAACGGACATGCCCCGTACCTTACGGCCGCGCGCTGTGGCTCGGGGGAGGGGGAACCGCCCGGATAGGCTGTCAGCCGGTCTTGACTGTGAGGGGAGCGGACGCGATGCCGTGGAGCTGGCGTTACGAGGGAACGGACGGCGAGCCGGTGACCGGCCCGGCCGAGACGTTCGGCAGCCAGGCCGATGCCGAGTCGTGGATCGGGCAGGTCTGGCGCGACCTCGCGGCGGCCGGGGTGGCCACGGTGGTGCTCGCCGAGGACGAGCGGGTGGAGTACCGCATGCCGCTGGCTCCCGCGGGCGAATGACCGCCTGGATGCGGGGCGATCGGCTGGTGCTCGGGGTGCCGCGGGAGGCGTTCCGGCCCAGCCCGATCTTCCTCGCGCTGGTGGCGCTCTTCGTCACCAGCGGCGCGATGGCGTGGCACGGGTTCGGCAACGTCCGGCTGGACGTGTTCCTGTTCGTCGTCTCGGGCTGGCCGGTCTCGCTCTGCCTGCACGAGTACGCGCACGCCCTGGTCGCCTTCCGCTCCGGGGACGCCGACGTCGCGCACCGCGGCTACCTGACGCTCAACCCGCTGAAGTACAGCAACGTGCTGCTCTCGATCGTCCTGCCGGTGGTGGTCGTGCTCCTCGGCGGCATCGGCCTGCCGGGCGGCGCGGTCTGGGTCAACCACGCGGCGATCCGCGGCCGGCTGCGCACCTCGCTGATCAGCCTCGCCGGCCCGGCCACCAACGTGCTGTTCACGCTGCTGCTGGTGCTGCCGTTCGCGTTCGACCCTGACATCGGCGCGCATCTCGAGTTCTGGGCCGGGGTGGGGCTGCTCGCCTTCCTCCAGCTCACGGCCAGCGTCCTCAACCTGCTGCCGGTGCCCGGCCTCGACGGCGGCAACATCCTGCAGCCGTGGCTGCGGCCCAACACCCGCAAGGTGTACGACGTCCTGGCGCCGTACGGCTTCATCCTGCTGTTCGCCCTGCTCTGGAACCCGACGGTCAACCGCTGGTTCTTCGGGCTGGTCTTCGCGATCGGCGACGCCATCGGCCTGCCGAGCGACCTCTACGCCGCCGGGTTCGACCTGATCCGCTTCTGGCAGGGGCTCTGACGAGCGGAGGGGCCCCGGGCGGGGCCCCTCACCGGCACGTCACTCCCGCACGTTGCGCGGCGACTGCGTCTTGGCCGGGTCGCGCTCCACGAGGTCGCCCAGCACCTCGTCGATCCGCTTGAGCACGCCTTCGTCCAGCTTCACGCCGGCCGCCTTGACGTTGTCGTGCACCTGCTCGGGCCGGGTCGCGCCGACGATCGCCGACGAGACGTTCGGGTTCTGCAGCACCCACGCGACCGCGAGCTGGGCCATCGTCAGCCCGGCGTCTTCGGCGATCGGCCGCAGGTTCTGCACCGCGGTCAGCACCTCGTCGGTGAGGAAGCGCGCGATGAACCCGGCGCCGGCCTTGTCGTCGGTGGCCCGGGAGCCGGGCGGCGGCGGCTGGCCCGGCCGGTACTTGCCGGTCAGGACGCCCTGCGCGATCGGGGACCAGACGATCTGGCCGATGCCCAGCTCCTCGGAGGTCGGCACGACCTCGGCCTCGATCACCCGCCACAGCATCGAATACTGAGGCTGGTTGGAGATGAACGGGATGCGCAGCTCGCGGGCCAGCCTGTGCGCCTCGCGCAGCTCCTCCGCGCGCCACTCGGAGACGCCGATGTAGAGCGCCTTGCCGGCCCGGACGACGTCGGCGAACGCCTCCATCGTCTCCTCCAGCGGCGTGGAGTGGTCGTACCGGTGTGCCTGGTAGAGGTCGACGTAGTCGGTGCCGAGCCGGCGCAGCGAGCCGTCGATCGACTCCATGATGTGCTTGCGCGACAGGCCGCGGTCGTTGGGCCCCGGCGTGGCCGTGGTGTCCGGCCCGCTCGGGACGGTCGGCCAGAAGACCTTCGTGAAGATCTCGAGACCCTCGCGGCGCTCGCCCTTCAGCGCGCGGCCGAGCACCGCCTCCGCGCGGGTGGCGGCGTAGATGCCGGCGGTGTCGAAGGTGGTGATGCCCACGTCCAGGGCGGCGCGCACGCAGGCGAGCGCGGCCTCCTCCTCGATCTGGGAGCCGTGGGTGAGCCAGTTGCCGTACGAGATCTCGCTGACCATCAGGCCGGACCGGCCTAGGTGACGGAATTTCATATGCCCCAGCCTATCGGGGCTACAGCACGGGCTTGGTGTCCGCCAGCAGGCGGTCGATCTCCTCCATCACGGCGGCCCGGCTGCCGTGCTCGATGTCGATGAGCGGCTCGCCGCGCCGGTCCAGCGCACCCCACAGCCCCTGCCCGCCGCCGACGAGGAACGCGACCGGGTGGATCACCAGGGCGGGGTAGCGCGGCGCGACGATCACCCGCCCGGTGCGGTCGACCACGCCCTTGCGGCCGCCCGAGTCGACGACGGCGAGCCCCTCGTCGGTGAAGCCGTCGACGTAGCGGCCGTCGGTGAGGGCCGTCGCGAAACCCGTGTACTGCGGCGGCACCACCGTGCGGCCGGCCTTGTCGACGGCACCCCACGCGCCGCGCCGGACGGCCGCCACGCCGCCGCGGAAGGGGCGTACGTCGTCGAAGCCGATCGCGATGACGACCTGGCCGGCCTTGTCGATGGCGAGCCAGTTGCCGCGGCCGTTGTGCGACACCCAGGCCAGTCCGTCGTGGAACGCGCCGACGCCGAGGTAGCCGGCGGACGCGGCGATCAGCACCCGGCCGGACTCGTCGACCAGCTCCCACGGCTCCGTCTCCGGCCGGCGCACCCACGCGACACCCTCCCGGAACGGCTGGGCCTCGGCGTAGTCCGCGGCGATGACGAGTTCGCCCTCGCGGTCCGCGTAGCCCCAGCGCTGCACGTCCTCGCTGAACGTCGGCACCGGCGGTTTCTGGAGCTGGAGGATCTCGTCCATGTCCCGTGGGTACGGGCCCCAGCCGTTCTGCGCCACCTTCGCCAGCACGGCGTCGAGGGCCTGCTCGGTGCGCGCGATCAGCTCCGGGTCGTCGACCTTGCGCAGGTCCAGCGCCTTCTCGAAGTGGTTGCAGGCCTCGATGTAGCGGCCCTGGTCGTAGCAGGAGCGGCCGGCGTGCTCGTGCATGGTCGCCCGCAGCCGGTCGGGCAGCTCGGGGGAGTTGGCCAGCGCGTTGAGCCGGTCCGCCTCGGCGTAGTCGCCGCGCCACTGCAGCACGTGCGCCAGCCGCGCCTGGGCGATCGCGATCCGCCGGAGCTCGCCGGTGGCCTCGGCGTGGGCGAGCGCCAGCTTGCCGTCGGCCAGGGCCTTGCCGAGGTCGCCGAGGATCCGCGAGACGACCGCACGGAGGCTGAGCAGCCGGGCCCGGGACGCGTTGTCGTCGGCGCCTTCCAGCTTGGCCGTCAGCTGGTCGCGGACCGCGCGCAGCTCGTCGGGATCCTCGACCAGCTCGCGCAGCGTCTCGTGGTGGAACCGCCACTGGTACGCGGCGAGGACCTGCTCGGGGTCCCGCTCCTTCTCCTTCTCCCGGGCGGGCTCCGCCGCGCCGGGGGCGACGACCGGATGCAGCATCGTCGGCGCCCGCAGGGCGGTCGCCGAGCCGGCCGCGGTGCCTTCCGGGATCGGCAACACCGTGTCCGCGGAGGCTTCCGGCTTCTCATCGGGTACGCGCGACGGGGCACCCGGGTCATCCTCGGACGCGCCGCCGTCCGGGGCGGCGTCCACGGTCCTGTCCGGCGCGACGAGCACCGGTCCACTCTGGACCGTCGCGCCGTCCGTGTCGTCGTCCGTACCGCCAGATTCGGCCTCGTCCACGCCGGCGGGTGGCGCGGTGGCGGCGTCCTGGAAGCCGGTCGCGCCGGGCTCGGCGTCCCGGGTGGTCCGCTCTGGCTCGGTGTCCGGGGCAGGTGCGGCGGGCTCGGGCGTCTCGGTGGGCTTGGCCGGGGTCGCGTCCGGTCCGGGGGCCGCGTCCGCCGCCGGGGCCGGCGTCTGGGCCGGCTCTGAGATTGGCGAGGTCGCGGCGGCCGTCTCCGCCGGCGGCGTGGAGACGGGTCTGGCGGCGCCGGCCCGCAGGTCGAGCTGGAGCGCGTCGGCGACCGGCAGCCTGGGCTTCGCCGGCTCCGCCACGGGCGGCGCCGCATCGCCGGCCGCCGGTGCCGCCGCGGTGGTGGCGGGCTCGGCTCCGCGCGGCGCTGCGGCGGTCGCCGGTGATGTTTCGGCAGCAGGCTCGCTCGCCGGTGGTGCTTCGGCGGTGGCGGGCTTGGCCGCCGGTGGTGTTGCGGTGGTGGCGGGGCTGGCCGCCGGTGGTGCTTGGGTGGTGGGCTTGGCCGCCGGTGGTGCTTGGGTGGTGGGCTTGGCCGCCGGTGGTGTTGCGGTGGTGGCGGGCTTGGCCGCCGGTGGTGTTGCGGTGGTGGCGGGCTTGGCCGCCGGTGGTGCTTGGGTGGTGGGCTTGGCCACCGGTGGTGTTTCGGTGGTGGCGGGCTCGGCCACCGGTGGTGCTTTGGCGGTGACGGGCTCGGCCACCGGTGGCGTTCCGGCGGTGGCCGGCTCGCCCGGCGCCGCTGCCGGTTCGCCAGCGGGCTCCTCGGCCGGCTCCGCGGTGGGCGTGGCCGCGGTGAACCAGCCCACGTCCGCGCGCGGCGCCGGACGCGGTTCCACGGCCGGCGGCTCGCCGGCCGGCCCGGCGTGCAGTTCGTCGGCCGGCACGGTCCGCGGGTACGCCGCCGGCGGCTCCGGCGCGCGCGGCGTCGGCACGCGGGAGGCGGTCTCGTCGGCGACGACGTCCGGCACCGGCGCGGTCGGGCCGTCCGCGCGACGCGGCGGTTCGGGAGCCTCGGCGAAGACCGGCGAGATCGGCTCCACCACGCGCGGACGCTCGTCCGGACGCGGGACCGCCGGCCGTCCCCACGGCTCCTGGGGGAAGGGGGAGGGCCGCCGGCGCTCCTCCGGAACGGGCCGCTGGCGCTGGCCGTCCTGGAACGCCGCCGGACGCTCGTCGCGGCGCGGCGGCCGCCCCGGCGCGTCCCCGTAGCCGGGGGAGACGGGCTCCACCGGCCGGCGGTGCCGTTCGTCCGGGTGACGCGGCTGGCCGCCCCACGCCGGGGCACGCTCGTCGCGGGCCGGGCCGCGGTCGTCCCGGCCGCCGGGCCGCGGGGGCCGGCTACGCGGGTCGTAGGGCCCGCGCATGTCGTCGTGGAACGCGGCTGGCCGGTCCGCCTGCCGCGGCGGCCCCGCCGGCCCGCGCCGAGGCCCGTCGGCCGCTGGCCGCTCGCGCTCCCACGCGGGGCGGCCCTCAGGGCCGGGCACGCCGCCGTGGCGAGGGTCCGGCCCGCGGCCGTCGTGGAACGCCGCCTCGCGGCCGGCCCACGCCTGACCCGGTGCCCGGCCCGGCCCCGCCGGAGGCGGACCGTCGAACCGCGGCGGCACGGCGGCCCGCCCGCCGGCCGGCGACACGGGAGCCCGCCCGCCCGCGGGCGAGACCGGGCGGCCCGCGAGCGGGTCCGGCATGTGGGGGTCCGTGTTGCTCGGGTCCGCGTACCGCGGATCGGCGTTGTAGGTCTCCGCCGGCGGCCGCTCGGCGGGCGGCACCACGCCGGCCCGGCCCCGTACCACCGCGCGACCCGACGGCCGCCCCTGCCGCTGCTGCGGCCGGTCGCCGGGGAAGCGTTCGCCCGCCCTGGCCACCCACTCGTCGGTGCGTTCGCGTACCCACGCGGGCTCGCCCTGGGCGGCGCGCGGAGCGCCGGGGCCGCCGGACCGGACGCCGCCGTCGTACCCCCGTGGCGCCGCCGGGCCCTCCACCCAGCCGGGGCCGCCGGGCCCGGGCGGCACGGCCGCCGGGCCGGACCAGCCCGGCGCCGGCGGGCGGTCCTTGGCCCACGCCCACGGGTCGTTCGGGTCCCGGTAGCCCGTGCCGCCGGTGTCGCCGCGGCCCAGCTCGCGCAGCCAGCCGTCGTCGTCGGCCCAGCCACCCTCGGCGCGGGCCTCGTCGCCGCCGCGATTCCGGCCGCGGCCGCGGCCGCGCGGGCTGTCGCGTCCGTCGCGGCGGCGGCGGTCGACGTGGTCCTCGCTCATGCCGCCGCTCCGCCGTCACGAGGCGCCAACGCGCGGCCTCTGCTGGTTCGCCCGCTCATGTGGTCACGCCGATCCCGTGCGTGATTCCCGCGAGCGCACCGTGACCCGGGACGTCTCGCGTCGATCGGTCACGGCGGGTCACCTCGTCGGAATTGTCTCGCCCGGCACGCGCCGGCATCCGATACTGTCATGCGCTCGGATACGGCGTATGTCGCGGATGGAGGGTAACGGCGTGGGCTCGGTCACCGCCACTGTCCCCCGCCGCCGATACCCGAATGTCACCGCCGATTTCCGGACATTCGCGGCGTTAACGGTCGCCGGTTTCCGGAGATACGCGACCTATCGGCAGGCGACGTTCGCCGGCGCGTTCACCAACACGGTCTTCGGCTTCCTCAAGTGTTACGTGCTGCTGGCCGTCGCGGCCGGTGCCGGCGCGGCGGTCGCCGGCTATGACGCTCCCCGCCTGGCGACGTTCGTCTGGGTCGGCCAGGGACTGCTCGCGGTGGTGCTGCTCTGGGGCTGGACCGACCTCGCCGACCGGATCCGCACCGGCGACGTCGTCGCCGACCTGCTCCGCCCGGTCGACCCGGTCGTCACCTACCTCGCCACCGACGTGGGCCGCGCCGGTCACGCGGTGCTCACCCGCATGCTGCCGCCGGTGGTCGTGGGCCCGCTCTTCTTCGAGGTGTACGTGCCGCACCGGTGGCCGACCGTGCCGCTCTTCGTGGCGTCGGTGGCGCTCGCGACGCTGATCTGCTTCTGCTGCCGCTTCCTGGTCAACGCGACCGGCTACTGGCTGCTCGACGTCCGCGGGCCGATGATGCTCTGGGCCTTCGTCTCCGGCGTCCTCTCCGGCCTGTACTTCCCCCTGCGCTTCCTGCCCGACTGGTTGGTCGGGCCGCTGTGGGTGCTGACCCCGCTGCCGAGCCTTTTCCAGACGCCGCTCGACGTGCTGGTCGAGGTCGATCCCGTGCCCCGCCAGCTCACGCTCGTCGGGATCCAGGCCGCCTGGGCCGCCGGCCTGCTGGCACTGTGCCGGGTCGTCCAGCTTCGTGCGGAGCGGCGGCTGGTGGTGCAGGGTGGCTGAGCTGGGTGCCCCGGCCGGCGCGCTGCGGGCGTACTGGGCCCTGCTGCGGGCCCAGGCCCGCGGCCAGGCGTCGTACCGGGCGTCGTTCGCGGTGGATCTGGTCTCCAACGTCGGCGCCACGGCGCTCGACCTCGTCACCGTGCTCGTGCTCTTCGGCGTGACCCGCACGCTCGGCGGCTTCGACCTGCGCGCCGCGCTGGTGGTCAACGCGCTGGCGGCGTGCGCGTTCGCGGTCGCCGACCTCCTGGTCGGCAACATCGAGCGGATCAAGCTGTACGTCCGGACGGGCCTCTTCGACGCCGTGCTGGTGCGGCCGCTGCGCGCGCTGCCGCAGCTGCTGTTGATGGACCTGCCGGTGCGCAAGCTGTCCCGGGCGGCGTTCGGCGTCGCCGTCTACCTCGTGGTGCTCGCCGCGGCCGACCTCGCCTGGACGCCGGCCCGGGTCGCGCTGGCGGTGGTCGCGCCGGTGGCCGCCGTGCTCTTCTTCGGGTCGGTGTTCGTCGTCACGGCCTCGGTCGCCTTCTGGTGGACGGACTCCGGCGAGGTGGGCAACGCGTTCACCTACGGCGGGCGGGACTTCACGAGCTACCCCGTCAGTATCTACAGTGGATGGTTTCGCGCGCTCTTCGCGTACGGCCTGGGTTTCGCGTTCGTCGCCTACCACCCGGCGCTGGCGCTGCTCGGCATGGCCGACCCGATCGGCCTGCCGTCCTGGGTCGGATGGGCCGCGCCGCTCGTGGCGCTGCCGGCCTGCGCGGCGGCGGCCGCGGTGTGGCGGCTGGGCCTGCGCCACTACACCAGCACGGGGTCGTGATGGTGATCTCGGCGGTCGGGCTCCGCAAGGAGTTCACGGTCCGGGTGAAGGCGGGCCGCCTGCGCCGGGTCAAGCGCACGGTCGCGGCGGTCGACGGGGTCGACATCGCGGTCGCGCGCGGCGAGATGGTCGGCTACATCGGCCCGAACGGCGCCGGCAAGTCGACGACGCTCAAGATGCTGACCGGGGTGCTCACGCCGAGCGGGGGAGAGGTGTCGGTCTGCGGGCTCTCCCCGGTCCGCCAGCGCACGACCCTCGCCCGCCGCATCGGCGTGGTGTTCGGCCAGCGTTCCCAACTCTGGTGGGACCTGCCGCTGCGGGAGTCGTTCACGCTGCTCCGCCACGTCTACCGGGTGCCGCCGGCCGAGCACGCCGCGCGCCTGCGCACCTGCCGCTCGCTGCTCGACCTCGACCCGTTCCTGGACACGCCGGTCCGGCAGCTGTCGCTGGGCCAGCGGATGCGCGGCGAACTGACGGCGGCGCTGCTGCACGGCCCGGAGGTCCTGTTCCTCGACGAGCCGACGATCGGCCTCGACGTGGTGAGCAGGCAGGCGGTCCGCGGGTTTCTGTCGGCCCTCGGCGCCACCGGGGACGTGACGTTGGTGCTCACGACGCACGACCTGGCCGACATCGAGAAGCTCTGCAAGCGGCTGCTGGTGATCGACCACGGGCGGGTGGTGCACGACGGGACGATCGAGGCGCTTCACGCCCGCTACGGCTCCCGCCGCCGGGTGGTGGTGGAGCTGGACGGCCCGCTGGAAGCGCCACCGGAGGTGCCCGGCGCGTCGCTGGCCGCGGCGGAGCCGGGGCGGCTCGCGTACGACCTGGAAACCGCGACGGTCGGCGACGTCCTGACCCGCCTGCCCGGCGCGCTCCTCCGCGACGTGGCCATCGTGGAACCCGACATCGAGGATGTGGTGGCCCGCCTCTACACCGAACCGCCCGCGGCCACCACCCCGGCCGGCCACGGTGGGCTCGGTGCGGCTACGGGTGCTCCATGACCGGGACGGCGACGGTGTGCGGCGCCGTCGCCGCCGCCACCCTGGTCTGTCGCGGCGGACTCGGTGCGGTCACGGCTACGGGTGCTCCATGACCAGGACGGCGAAGGTGTGCGGCTCCAGCGCTTCGTAGACGTGCGGGACGTCGCCGGCGAAGGTGACGTAGTCGCCGGGTGCCAGCTCCACCTCCTCGCCGGCGGGGCCGAGGCGCAACCGGCCGCGGGCCACGACCACGTGCTCGACGCTGCCCGGGGTGTGGGCATCAGCGGTGCGTGTCTCGCCGGGCTCGATGGTGATGAGGTAGAGGTCGCGCCGGCTGTTGCGGTTGCCGGCGGTGAGCAGCGTGCCGGTGTAGTCGGCCTGGTCCGAGCGGATGCGCGGCCCGTCGCCGGCGCGGATGACCCGCACCGCTGGCGAGCGCGGCTCGACCAGCCGGCTGAACGGCACGTCGAGGGCGACGCCGAGCGACCAGAGCGTCTCCACGCTGGGGTTGCCGATGCCGTTCTCCAGCTGCGACAGCGTCGACTTGGCGATTCCGGCGCGCCGGGCCAGCTCGGTCAGGGACAGGCCGGCGCGCTCCCGCTCGTGGCGCAGGGCGGCGGCGATGGTCGCGGCCAGGTTGGGCTCGGGCACGGTGTCGTTCGCTCCATCGGTCATCTCGTTCGACTTGACGAACACTAGCAGGCAGGCGCACCATCGATAACCATGCCCGAGGGGTCCCTGCTCCACGACCGGTCGCTCCTGCGCGACGTCGGCGCGATCGGCCTGGCGGTCGGCGCGGTCGGCGTCTCGTTCGGCGCGATCGCCGTCGCCTCCGGCCTGCCACCCTGGCTGACGGTGCTGATGTCGATGATCATCTTCGCCGGCGGCTCCCAGTTCATGGCCGTCGGCCTGATCGCCGCCGGAAGCCCGCTGGCGGCGCTCTTCGCGGGCCTGCTGCTCAACGCCCGCCACCTGCCGTTCGGCCTGGCGATCGGCGACACGCTGGGCCCCCGCCGCTGGCAGCGCGTGCTCGGCGCACACCTCATGGTCGACGAGTCGGTGGCGTTCGCCCTGGCCCAGCCGGACCCGGCCCGGCGCCACCGCGCGTACTGGGCCACCGGGGCGACCCTCTTCGTCACCTGGAACGTCGGCGCACTCCTCGGCATCGTCCTCGGCACGTCCGGCGACCCCAACCGCCTGGGCCTCGACGCCGCGTTTCCCGCGGGCCTGTTGGCCCTGACCCTGCCGTCTCTGGCAGATCCCAGGACGCGTCTGGTCGTCCTGACCGGCGCGCTCCTCGCGGTCGTCACCACGCCCCTGCTCCCGGCGGGCCTCCCGGTGCTCCTGTCCCTGGCGGCCCTGGCCCTCCTGGCCGTCCCACGCCGCCAACCGGAGCCGACCGCGTGAGGCCCCGGCTCCCCGCGCCGCCGCCGGCCCAGCCCGTCGGCTGCGGTCTGGTGCGGTGCCGGGGTCGGCGGGCCGCCGTCGCACGGAGTTGGGTCATCGCGGCCGCGTGCGCGGCGCCGTCAGCCGCTGTTGGTGCGGACCAGCCGGCCCGCGGTCCCTGGTCCGACGTGATCGCCGTCTTGCCGTTGCCGGCCGTGTGCCGCGCGTATCGCTGGAGCTGATCCGATGACCCTCGCCGTGATCGTGGGGCTCGCCGTCGGCACGTACGCCTTCCGCCTGGCGGGCGTGGTCCTCCGCGACCGCCTCGACCTGTCGCCGCGGCTGCGTCTGCTGCTGCCGATGGCCGCCGCGACCCTCCTCGCCGCCCTGGCCGCCACGGCGACCTTCACGGAAGCGGGCCTCTTCGCCGGTGCCGCCCGCCCCGCCGGCGTCGCCGTCGGCGCCGTACTCGCCTGGCGCCGCGCACCCTTCATCGTGGTCGTCGTTGCCGCCGCGGCCACAACCGCCCTCCTCCGCCTCGCAGGCGTCGAATAGGGTTTCAACGGGCCCGGACGAGGTTCATCGCGGTGTGGGAGATCTTCCTGACCCGACAGGTGGAGGTCTTCCTCGACGAGCTTCTTGCCACCGACCCGACCCAGCCATCGGGAACGCCGGCGGGTCGGCGGCTTTCGACGCGGAGGTCGACCGGACGCGCGACGAGCCCGTGGATGGCGCCTTTCCGACACGCGCGGGCGGCGTGGTCTCACCCAGGAGCAGGTCGCCAACCGGATGGGCGTCTCCACCGCGCGCGTGTCCCAGATCGAGGCCGGTGACCTGTCGACGCAGGATGTTCTGGCGCGCTACATCGCGGCGCTGGGTGGCACGCTGACGCCGATCGCCGACTTCGGCGACGAGCAGTTGAAGGTCGCGTAGGCCCGCTAGATCTTCTCGCCGAGCTTGACGCGCGGGTTCGGGACGCGCATGCGGCGGAAGGTCAGGGAGCGCATGATCGCGTACATGTAAAGCGATCCCATTCGCTGGGTCGTCTTCGGGAAGCGCTCGCGGACCAGCTTCTTGATCTTGCGGGAGATCAGGATCGCGTCGATGATGACCGCGAGGGCCAGGACCGCCCAGAGCAGCGTCGACGCGGTGCGGATCGCCGGCGGCATCGCCGCGTTGGAACCCAGCAGGACCAGCAGCGCGCCGCCGAAGAACCAGGTGCCGGCCGTGCGCCGGGCGTCGACGACGTCGCGGGCCAGCGCGCGCTCCGGGCCGCGGTCGCGCGGGCCGCCCTCGCGACGGTATTCCGCCGCGGCCTCCTGGCGGAGTTGGCGGCGGCGCTCGCGCTGCTCTTCCTTCGTCAGCGGCTTCCGGGTGCCCGCCGGCTGGCGGGCCGCACCGGGCCGCTTCGGCGTCTCGCGGCCCTTGGCCGGTGTGTAGCCCTTCGGGCGGGCAGGCTGCGCGTCCTCGGGAGCCTCAACCGGCTCCTCCACCACTTCGGTCGACTTCCGGCGAAACAGCGACTGCACTCACTTCTCCCCAAGGCGCCCGGAGCCGTCGGCTCGCGGCATCCCTACGAGGGTAGCAACGGATCAGGGACGCTCGACGTGGGCGCCGAGAGCGGCCAGCTTCGTCTCGAAGTCCTCGTACCCCCGGTCGATGAGGTCGACGCCGTAGACGCGGGACGTGCCCTCGGCGGCCAGCGCGGCGATCAGGTGGCTGAAGCCGGCCCGCAGGTCGGGGATCACCAGGTCCGCCGCGTGCAGCTTGGACGGGCCGGCGATCACCGCGGAGTGCTTGAAGTTGCGCCGCCCGAATCGGCACGGCGTGCCGCCCAGGCAGTCCCGGTAGACCTGGATCGTGGCACCCATCGTGTTCAGTGCCTCGGTGTAGCCGAGCCGCTGCTCGTACACCGTCTCGTGGACGATCGACAGCCCGCGGGCCTGGGTCAGCGCGACCACCAGCGGCTGCTGCCAGTCGGTCATGAAACCCGGGTGTACGTCGGTCTCCAGCGCCACCGCGCGCAGCTCGCCGCCGGGGTGCCAGAACCGGATGCCGCCCTCCTGGCCCGGGAAGGAGCCGTGCGGCGGGCGGGTGTCGGTCACCTTGTACTCGCCGCCGACCGCGCGGAAGACGTTGAGGAACGTCATCATGTCGACCTGCTCGGCGCCGAGCACCTCGATCTCGCCGCGGGTCGCGAGCGCCGCCGCCGCCCACGACGCGGCCTCGATGCGGTCGGGGATCGGGCGGTGCGTGTAGCCGCCGAGGCGGGGCACGCCCTGGATCTCGATGACCCGGTCGGTGTGGACCTTGATGATGGCGCCCATCTTCTGCAGCACGCAGATCAGGTCGATGATCTCCGGCTCGACGGCGGCGTTGCGCAGCTCGGTGACGCCGTCGGCGAGGACCGCGGTCAGCAGCACCTGCTCGGTCGCGCCGACGCTCGGGTACGGCAGCTCGAACTTCGTGCCGCGCAGCCCGTCCGGCGCCGTCAGGTGCATGCCCTCCTGGCGCTTGTCGACGATCGCGCCGAACTCGCGCAGCGCCTGGATGTGGAAGTCGATGGGGCGTGGCCCGATGTGGCAGCCGCCCAGGTCGGGGATGAACGCGTGGCCGAGGCGGTGCAGCAGCGGGCCGCAGAACAGGATCGGGATGCGGCTCGACCCGGCGTGCACGTTGATCTCGTCGGTCGACGCGCGCTCCACGTTGGCCGGATCGAGAACCAGCTCACCGTCCTGCTCGCCGTCGGTCACCTTGACGCCGTGCAGACCGAGCAGGCCGCGGACGACCTCGACGTCCCGGATGCGCGGCACGTCGTACAGCCGGCTCGGCCTGTCGCCGAGCAGCGCGGCGACCATCGCCTTGGAGACCAGGTTCTTGGCGCCGCGGACCCGGATCTGCCCGTGCAGGGGCGTGCCGCCGTGTACGACCAGGACGTCATCGGGCACAGCAAACCTCCGGGAACGGCGGGGGATCGGAGCTCGCCGGGCGCCCATCCGGCGGCCCGGGATCCGGTGATTCGGGGCAGTGGCGCCCGGGCAGCATAGCGCTCGGTGACGGGCGTTCCGCCACACACGCGGAAATCCCTGGCACGAAATCGGGACGACTGTGGCGGCCGGTAGCTCCGGCCGCCACGGAGTGTCACGGAAGGGCGAGCATCTGGTCCAGTGCGGACCGTGCCGCCGCGGCCGTCGCGGGATCGACGGTGATCTGGTTGACGAGCCGGCCCTCGGCCAGCTCCTCCAGGGCCCACACGAGGTGCGGCAGGTCGATGCGGTTCATCGTGGAGCAGTAGCAGACCGTACGGTCGAGGAACATGACCTGCTTGTCGGGGTGGGCGAGGGCGAGCCGGCGGACGAGGTTGAGCTCCGTGCCCACCGCCCACGCGGAACCGGCCGGCGCGTTCTCGATCGTCTTGATGATGTATTCGGTGGAGCCGATGTAGTCGGCCGCGGTGACGACCTCGTAGCGGCACTCCGGGTGGACGAGCACGTTGACGCCGGGCACGCGCATCCGCACCTCGTCGACCGACGACTTCGTGAACCGGCCGTGCACCGAGCAGTGGCCACGCCAGAGCACCATCTTCGCCTCGCGCAGCTGCTTGGCGGTCAGCCCGCCGCCCGGCTTGTGCGGGTCGTAGAGCACGCAGTCGTCGGCGTCGAAGCCCATCTCCAGCACCGCGGTGTTGCGGCCGAGGTGCTGGTCGGGCAGGAACAGCACGCGCTGGCCCCGCTCGAACGCCCAGGTGAGGGCCCGCTTGGCGTTGGACGAGGTGCACACGACCCCGCCGTGCCGGCCGACGAAGCCCTTGATGTCGGCCGAGGAGTTCATGTACGTCACGGGGACCGTGGAGCCGGCCGCGCCGGCGTCGGCGAGCACCTCCCACGCCGCCTCCACCTGCTGCAACTGGGCCATGTCGGCCATCGAGCAGCCGGCGGCGAGGTCGGGGAGCACGACCTTCTGCGCGTCGGACGTGAGGATGTCGGCGGACTCGGCCATGAAGTGCACGCCGCAGAAGACGATGAACTCCGCGTCGGGCCGGGCGGCGGCCTCGCGGGCCAGCTTGAACGAGTCGCCGGTCACGTCGGCGAACTGGATGACCTCGTCACGCTGGTAGTGGTGGCCGAGCACGAACACCTTCGAGCCGAGCTTGGCCTTGGCGGCGGCCGCGCGGGCCACCAGGTCGGGGTCGCTCGGCGCGGGCAGTTCGCCCGGGCAGTCGACGCCCTTCTCCGACGACGGGTCGGCGCCGCGGCCCAGCAGCAGCAGGGCGGTCGCCGTGTTGGCGGGTTCGGTCCAGGTCGACGTCACGGATCAATCGTCCCACCACGCGGCCTCGGGTCGGGGGCCGGGCACTGTGGCCTGCCACACTGCCATCCATGCGCGTCCTGATCTGTCCCGACAAGTTCGCCGGCACGCTCTCCGCCCCCGCCGTCGCCGACGCGGTCGCCACCGGGTGGCGGCGGCACGCGCCGGACGACACCCTCACCCCGCGTCCGCTCTCCGACGGCGGGCCCGGCTTCGTCGAGGTGCTCGCCGGCCCGGTCGGTGGCCGCCGGATCCCGGTGACCACGACCGATCCGCTCGGCCGGCCCGCGGAGGCGCAGGTGCTGCTCTCCGCGGACGGTCAGACGGCGTACGTGGAGAGCGCGCAGGCGTGCGGCCTGCACCTGCTGAGCGCCGCGGAGCGGGACCCGAAGGCCACCACGAGCTACGGGCTCGGGCTGCTGGTCCTGGCCGCGGTCGAGGCCGGTGCCCGCACCGTGGTGATCGGCCTCGGCGGTTCGGCCACCAACGACGCCGGCGCCGGCATGCTCGCCGCGCTCGGCGCCGCGCCGCTCGACGAGCACGGGCAGGCCCTGCCGTACGGCGGCGCCGCCCTCGCCCACGCCGCCGCGCTCGGCGGCGTCCCCATGACCCGGGGTGCGGCGCTGGTCGCCGCGACCGACGTCGACAACCCGCTGGTCGGGCTGCACGGGGCCAGCAACGTGTACGGACCGCAGAAGGGTGCCTCCCGCGAGGACGTGCTGCTGCTGGACGCCGCCCTGGAGCGCTTCGCCGGCGTACTCGAGAAAGGTCTCGCGACCTGCCCGCCCGGCCTCGCGCAACTCCCCGGCGGCGGCGCGGCCGGCGGTCTCGGCGCGGCCGTCCTGGCGCTCGGCGGCCGGTGCGAATCGGGCATCGGGCTCGTAACCAGGATGATCAGGCTCGAAGCGGCCCTCGACGCCGCCGACCTCGTGATCACCGGCGAGGGCTCGTTCGACCACCAGTCGCTGCGCGGCAAGGTGGTCGCCGGAGTGGCCGGCGGAGCCCGGGACCGTGGCGTGCCCTGCGTCGTCGTCGCCGGCCGGGTCAGCGCCGGCCGCAGGGAGGCCGCCAACGCCGGCGTCACCGAGACGCACAGCCTGGTCGACCACTTCGGCAGCGAGTCCGAGGCGATGGCCCGGCCGGCGGACGGGCTCACGGAGATCGCCGAGAAGCTGGCCCGGCAGTGGAGCCGGCAGTGAGACACGCCTCACCGCGCGCGGCGGTAAGATTTGCTGGCGACCCCGATGGGGAATGCCCCGCTCAGGGGCTAGCGTTGGCACGAGAGACCACGTTGGTCCCAGGGACCGGCGATCGCAGCGAGCAGGGAGACCTCACGTGACCACTTCAGCGCAGACCGGGTCGGCCGAGACCACGGCAAACACCGTCGTCCTCACCGACGTCGCCGCGGTGAAGGTGAAAGCCCTGATCGAGCAGGAGGGCCGCGACGACCTGCGGCTCCGCGTGGCCGTGCAGCCCGGAGGCTGCTCCGGTCTGCGCTACCAGCTCTTCTTCGACGAGCGGTCGCTCGACGGCGACATCGTCACCGACTACAACGGCGTCGAGGTCGTCGTCGACCGGATGAGCGCGCCGTATCTCGCCGGCGCCACGATCGACTTCGCCGACCGCATCGACGCGCAGGGCTTCACGATCGACAACCCCAACGCGCAGAACTCCTGCGCGTGCGGCGACTCCTTCCACTGAGCCGTCGATCCCACTGATTTTCGCTGATGACGGGGCCGCTTTCCCGGCGGTCCCGTCGTCGTGTCCGGACGGCCGGTAAGCTTCCCGGCGCACCGCCGGCCGGTGTGTCACCTGTCGTCCGACCCTGAGGGCCCACATGAAGATCGCCGTCACCGGCTCGATCGCCACCGACCACCTGATGCACTTCCCGGGCCGGTTCGCCGACCAGCTCATCGCGGATCAGCTCCACAAGGTGTCGCTCTCCTTCCTGATCGACGACCTGGTGGTACGCCGGGGCGGGGTGGCCGCGAACATCGCCTTCGGCATGGCCCGGCTGGGCCTGCGTCCCGTGCTGATCGGCGCGGTCGGGGCGGACTTCGACGACTACCGGTCGTGGCTGGAGCGGCACGGCGTCGACTGCGACTCCGTCTACGTCTCGGAGATCGCGCACACCGCCCGCTTCGTCTGCACCACCGACGAGGACATGTGCCAGATCGCGTCCTTCTACGCCGGTGCGATGAGCGAGGCCCGCAACATCGAGCTGGCGCCGGCCAACGACCGCGTCGGCGGCTTCGACCTGGTGCTGATCAGCGCCGACGACCCCGAGGGCATGGTGCGCCACTCGCAGGAGTGCCGCGACCGGGGCTACCGCTTCGCCGCCGACCCGTCGCAGCAGCTCGCCCGGATGGCCGGCGAGGACATCGTCTCGCTCATCGACGGCGCCGACTACCTGCTCACCAACGACTACGAGAAGTCGCTGCTGGAGAGCAAGACCGGGCTCTCCGACGCCGAGGTGCTCGACCGTGTCAAGGTCCGCGTCACGACGCTGGGCAAGAACGGCGTCGAGATCACCGGCAAGGGCATCGAGCGGATCCACGTGCCGATCGCCCGCGACGTCGAGCCCGTCGACCCCACCGGCGTCGGCGACGGCTTCCGCGCGGGCTTCTTCGCCGGCCTCTCCTGGGGCCTGGGCCTGGAGCGCGCCGCCCAGGTCGGCTCGCTGCTCGCGGGCCTCGTGCTGGAGGCCGCCGGCGGCCAGGAGTACGACCTGCGGCCGGACGCGTTCGTCAAGCGCCTCGGCGACTCGTACGGCCACGAGGCCGCCGAAGACGTCCGGCCGCACCTGCAGGGGTGACCCCGCGGCTGGTCGTCTTCGCCGGCCGGCCGGGGGTCGGCAAGAGCACCCTCGCGGCGCGGGTCGGCGCCGCGCTGCCGGCCCCGGTACTCACCGTCGACGCTGTCGACCGGGTGTTGCGCCAGCACGGCCACCGGCCCGACGTCGAGGCGTACGGTGTCGTGGCCGCGCTCGCCGAGGCCCAGCTGCGGCTGGGGCTGAGCGTGGTGGTGGACGCGGTCAACCCGGTCGCCGCCGCCCGGGCGGTGTGGCCGTCGCTGGCCGAGCGCACGGGGGCACGGCTGCGGATCGTCGAGGTCTGGTGCGCCGACCCGGCCGAGCACCGGCGCCGGGTCGAGGAACGTCACGCCGCCGAGCCGGACGGCCACCCGTCGTGGGCCCTGGTGTCGACCATCGCGTACGAGCCCTACGTCGGCCGCCGCCTCGTCGTGGACAGCTCCGCTCCGGGCGACCCGCTGCCGGGCACCCTCAGCTGGATCCGGGAGTAAGGCTAGGCCGCGCGGCGCACGTCGAAGGTCGCCGGTTCGGGGGAGCCCAGGAACTCCTGGCCGCGCAGGCGGCACCAGGCCGGGATGTCGGTGGCGGCGGCCGGGTCGTCGGCGAGAACGCGGACGGTGCCGCCCACCGCGACCTCCGGGAGCCGGCGGGCCAGGGCGATCACGGGGAGCGGGCAGCGCTGCCCCCGGCAGTCGAGGATCTCCGTCACAGCCCGACCACCCCCGCCTCGGCCCGCAGCCCGGCGACGATCTCCGGCAGCTCGGCCAGGAACCGGTCCACCTCCGCCTCCGTCGTGCCGCGGTGCAGCGACACCCGGATGTTGCCGTGGGAGAGCACGCCCATCGCGACCAGGACGTGGCTCGGGGTCAGCGTCGACGACGTGCACGAGGAGCCCGACGAGACGGCGAACCCGCGCCGGTCGAGGGCGTGCAGCAGCGCCTCGCCGTCGACGTACAGGCAGGAGAACGTCACCAGGTGCGGCAGCCGGTCGTCCGGGTCGCCGACCACCTCGACGTCGGGGACGGTCGCGGCGACCGTCGCGCGGATCCGGTCGACCATCGGCCGCAGCCGGGCGGCCTCGTCGCGGGCCTCGGCCGCCGCGGCCCGCAGCGACGCCGCCGCGGCGACGATCCCCGGAAGATCGGTGGTACGGTCGGTGCGCTCCTCGGCCGGCCCCGGGTCGCGCCAGCGGGTGCCCTTGCGCACGACCAGTAGCCCGATTCCGGGCGGTCCACCCCATTTGTGCGCCGAGGCGGTGAGGATCGACCAGCCCGCGGGCACCGGCACCCGGCCCACCGACTGGGCGGCGTCCACATAGAGCGGCACGCCGTGCGCCGTGCAGGCGGCCGCCGCCTCCGCGACCGGCTGCACCGTCCCGACCTCGTGGCTCGCGCTGATCAGCGCCGCCAGCCCGACGCCCGGCGCCGCCACGGCCGCCGACCAGGCGTCGAGGTCCAGCCGCCCCAGCCGGTCGACGCCGACTTCGACCGCGTCGCCGTGGGCCCGCGCCGCGTGCAGCACCGCCGAATGCTCGATCGCCGAGTGCACGAACCGGCCGCCGACCCGCTCGCGGCCGGCGAGCCCACCGCGCACGGCCGCGTGCGCCGCCGCCGTACCGCCGGCGGTGAAGGAGAGCTCGTCCGGCCGTACCCCCAGGACCTCAGCGGCCGCGCCGCGCGCCGCGTCGAGGAGCTGGCGTGCCCGGCGGGCCCGCGCGTAGAGCCGCGCCGGATCGGCCCAACCGTCCTCCAGAGCGGCCGCCAACGCCTGTCGCGCGGCCGGATGCAGCGGCGCCGCGCTCGCCGCGTCGAGGTACGCCTCGGCTGGTCCCACACCCGAACCGTAGCGCCACGCCGACCCCCGGGGCTGCGCGGCGACCATGGTCGAGTAATCTGCGACCGTCGGTGACGGCAGGTGCGAGAGGGGCAGGGCCACAACGTGTCCGCAAGGCGTTCGAAGACGCGGCCGATGGCCGGCCGGCTGGCCTCGCTCGGCGTCGCCGGTGCGCTGATGCTGCTGCTGTCCGGCTGCGACGTCGGCAAGGCGGTCGACGGCTTCGGCTGGCCGCAGGGCGGCATCACCCGGCAGTCCGAGCGGATGTACGACCTCTGGATCGGCTCCACGGTCGCCGCGCTCGCGGTCGGCGTCTTCGTGTGGGGCCTCATCTTCTGGTGTGTGATCCGCTACCGGAAGCGCGGCAACCAGCTGCCGGTGCAGACCCGGTTCAACATGCCGATGGAGTTCCTCTACACGATCGCGCCGATCCTGGTCGTGTCGGTGCTCTTCTACTACACCGCGATCGTGCAGACCGACGTCGACAAGGTCTCGCGGAACCCCGACGTCGTCGTCGAGGTCGAGGCGTTCAAGTGGAACTGGCAGTTCAACTACCAGGACGGCATCACCGAGGGTGACCAGCAGGCCAACACGATCGCGTCGACGCTCGGCACCACCGAGATCATCCCGGTCCTGGTGCTGCCCACCGGCCGCACGATCCGCTTCGAGGAGATCAGCCGCGACGTCATCCACTCGTTCTGGGTGCCCGAGCTGCTCTTCAAGCGCGACGTCTTCCCGGGCAACGTCCGCAACGTCTTCGAGGTCACCATCGACCAGGAAGGCGCGTACGTCGGCCGCTGCGCCGAGCTGTGCGGCACCTACCACTCGATGATGAACTTCGAGCTGCGGGCGGTCTCCGGCCAGGACTACGATCGGTTCATCGCGGCGAAGCGCGCCGGCCAGACGACGCAGCAGGCGCTCGAGTCGATCGGCCAGCCGCCGCTCGCCCAGACCACGACGCCGTTCCCGACGAACCGTCACGACCAGAACTTCTCCGGCTCCGACACCGGCTCGGGAAGCTGAGGCCCGCCATGCGCACCGAATGGAAACTGTTCAGCGTCGTAGCCGCCTTCCTCGCCGGCGCGACCATCGTCTACGCCCTGTGGACCAACGGCGCCGAGGGCCACGTCGACTGGGTCGGCACGGTCGCCCTGTCCCTGTCGTTCCTCCTCTGCGCGATGTGCGGCGGCTTCTTCTGGTTCGTCTCCCGCCGCATCGAGCCACGCCCCGAGGACCGCGCCGACGGCGAGATCGCCGACGGCGCCGGTGAGATCGGCTTCTTCAGCCCGGGAAGCTACTGGCCGTTCGGGCTCGCCCTGTGCGCGACCGTCGCCGGGCTCGGGATGGTGTTCTGGCAGGTGTGGCTGCTGGTCGCGGGACTGGTCGCGGTGATCGCGGCCTCGGCCGGGTTGCTGTTCGAGTACTACACCGGCACGCGCCGGACCGCCGAACACTAGTTCGTCGTCTGCCCAAGCCCTGCCCGGGTGTTCATCCGGGCGGGGCTTGTCGCTTTTCTGCGCTCGGTGGCTCGTGGCCGCTGCCTGTCTTTCGGCTGCGGTGGGTTGTGGTTGCGGTTTCGGGCGGGGGAGGGTGTGGTGCGCACTGCCTGCATTGCTTCGCTCGGCCTACGGCTGTGCGCACCACACCCTCCCCCGCCCTGACCCAGCACGCCGTCCGTACCTGACGTTGCGGTCCGTGGGACACAGTCCATTGGTCGCCCCGCGCCGTGGGTCCTCCCGTCGCGGCTCGCTCCTGTCGGGCACGTCACGGCCCCCCACCGAAGTGATCTTCACCGCCCCTCACCGCCGCGACCCGAAACCGCGCCACTCCACGTAACCCGAACACCTGCCCCCCAACGACCGCTCGCGGTGGCGGCCAGCCGCGCAGACCATCCGACGCGGCGACGGCTGGTGGTGGTGGCCGGCTGCGGAGGCGATCCGGCGTGGTGGCGGCTGGTCTTGTTGCTCATCCTGCTGGGCGAGGGAGTCGAGATCCTGGTCGCGGCTCTGGCGGTCGCGCTGGTGGCGTCGTGTGCCGTGCGTCCCGCACGCTGCGCGCCGCGACACCGCGGCCCGAGATCGTCGTCGAGGAGGTGGGCTCGCCGCAACGCCTGGCAGCCTCGCCGGCCATCTGACGCGGCACGGGCAGTGGTGGGTGGCGAAAGGGTCGGATGGCCGGCGCAGTCATCAGCTGCCGGGCGAGCCCCTCGTGGCGTGGGCCATCTGCCTGCGGCGCGGGGCATGGGTGCCTTCCGCGACCGCCGCCGCCCGGTCGTCGGCCCCGAAGCGGCGGGCCGACGAGTCCTGCCGGAGCTGACGCGGCGCGGGCCAGTTGACTGTTGCGGGGCGAGCGCGGGCCAGTTGGCTGTTGCGGGGCGAGCGCGGGCCAGTTGGCTGTTGCGGGGCGAGCGGGGGCCAGTTGGCTGTTGCGGGGCGAGGGCGGGCAGGAGGAGACGACGGTGGCCCGCGCAAGCAACGACGATGACGGGGCGGGTCGCGTGG